>Ga0075732_19_pt1 | contig 5523 bp, 7 predicted proteins | sample RifGroB1_FD_68424 | JGI IMG/M metagenome (GOLD analysis project Ga0075732, IMG submission 68424) | Microgenomates (Daviesbacteria) bacterium GW2011_GWB1_41_15 | reverse complement strand
AAAATCCGAAGAATTCATTCCCAGAATTTTGGACGAAAATCCCGAGGTTGAAATTTTCAACTGCTCTTTTTCGGATTCTATGGAAATTGTTTCTTTAGGTAAGCTTGAAACCAGTTCGGAGATTACCCTTGAGGGAATACTTATTTCTCCTTCTGTCTCAATTTTAGATCCAACCTGAACCGAAACAGAAACTTCCAGGTTTGTAGAATTAAAATAAACCTTTGTTTTTTGTGTTGAGATTAATATGTTTCCCAAAACAGGCAATTGTGCTTTTGCACTTGTAAATCGAGAAGCGATGCTAACAGCTTTCCCTAAATTCTCTTGTAGAATTTGAAATTTCATTGTTTTCCTTTTTCTGTTTGTATCATATATTAACTAGTAGTTCTAGTAGTAGCGACGGTTGATAAGTTGATATTCTTTTTAAACCAGGTTTACTCTTCGGATTATATTAGTGTTGATGTTTGCCTCGCCAAAATGTTCATAACTTTGTGTATAATATCGCATTCGTTGTTGATAAGTGGATAAAGTACATTTTTTATCCTCACAGGACATTTTTTATCTTCAACATATCCTCACGAATTTGCACATTACTTGTGGCTAGCTGTGTAATTTTGTTCACAGCATGCATAACGGTGCTATGATCACGACCCCCCACCAATCTTCCCACCTCTTCATAAGCGATTCCCAACCGGGTTCGCAAGAGATACATCAGCATTTGTCTGGGCCTGGCAATTTGTCTGGCACGAGAGTCCCCTAAAATTAACCTTTTACCTATCTGGTAGTATTTACAAACAGCGTCAATTGTTTGCTCCGGAGTGCTTCTTGCTAGCGTTTCATTTGTTTCCCCCCCGCGGCTTAATGCCGACTCAATCATCTCAAGATTAATCGGGGAGTTTTTAATATGGATCTCATTCATTATTTTAATAAGTATTCCTTCAATTTTCCTGGCACCCTCTGCATTCGCGGCTATCATTTGTATTTGGTCCATTTCTAAAGGGATTTTACGTTCCTGCGATTTGATTTGAACAATTGCGCACTTGAGTTCAAAGTCGGGTGGGGCAATGTCCACTATCAACCCCGCCTCAAACCTGCTTCTTAAACGCTCTTCGAGGCGCGAGATTTCTGTTGGACGCCTGTCGGAGGTCAATATCACTTGCCCCCCTGCGGAGGTGACGGCGTTAAAGGTGTGGAAAAACTCTTCCTGAGCAGTTTCCTTTCCCGCAATAAACTGAATATCGTCAACCATTAGGAGGCTTAATTTTCTATATTTTTTTCTCACCTCCGCAGTAGTCTTATTGCGGATTCCGTCAATGATGTCGTTTGTAAAATCCTCTGCGGTACAAGAGAGAACAGGGCTGTCAGATTTTTTAAGAAGAATTGAATGACCGACCGCTTGCATTAAATGCTTTCCGAAACCGCGAGAGCTGCCGCGTGAGCCATTTGATTACTTCCGGAAACCGCGAAGTTTTCAAAAGTAAAACTTGGTTTAATTCTTGCGGTTCGTAAGGATTCTGTTAACTCTTGGGTATTTCCTTTCTCCTCAAAAAGCGGAGCAGGCGAGTCTTTGTCTGGTCGGACGATGTCAGGATTTTGTCGGACGATAAAAGTTAAGTCAACAGATTTGCCAAGAGTCTTACTGGTCGAATCTTGGACAAGTCCGAAATATCTTGATTCAATTGTATTTTTTACAAAAGAAGTCGGACAGCCGATTTCAACCAGCACTCTTTCTCCTAAATCATCCACCTTTGTAATATGTGTTTGAGAAAACCATGTGGAAAAAATTGCCGGAGAGACAGAAATTTTTACCATTCCCAAGGTGTCGCGCCAGGCCGTTTTTAAATCTAAAGTCATAATAATGGTACGAGTACTTAGGAGTAAATATGGAGCAGTTCAGGCTTTTTACTAGGTACTGTGTACTCTGTACTATTTATCGAGTTATCCACAACTCGTCAATGGCCAAAAAATTAATTGGTTGATTAGTTAATTGGTTAATTGGTATAATTGTCGCATGTCTACAAAGAGAACATACCAACCCAGTAAAATAAAAAGAGTAAGAGTCCATGGTTTTAGAAAAAGAATGTCGACAAAAAATGGACGAAGAGTTTTAAAGGCAAGAAGGCTGAAAGGCAGGAAAAGTCTCCATGTTGGCTAAAAAATTTAGGCTTACCGGTGGAAAGGATTTTAAAAATGTGGAAGTCAACGGGAAGACTTTCCAGTCTGCCAATTTCGGAATTGCCTATTTAGACAAGAAAGATGTTGGCCCACCGCGATTTGCTTTTGTCGTTTCTACAAAAATTTCGAAAGAGGCGGTTGATAGAAATACGATAAAAAGACACATAAGCGAGACCGTACGCCTGATGGTTAACGAGGTAAAAGAAGGCTATGATGTTGTCTTTTTAGCTAAACCTTCAATTATGAGGTGTCCGGCAGACGAGATAGCCCGCGAAGTTAGAATTGCCGTTAGAGCAAGCGGAATTACAAAATGAAACACTTACTTTCTAATATGGTGAGACTTTATAGGAAACTTATCTCTCCCGTCTTGGTATTGTTGTTCGGCAAAGCTTGTAGGTTTACACCAACGTGTAGTGAGTATACAATTGAGGCTCTGGAAAAGTTAGGAGTGATGAATGGTTTAACGATTAGTGTCAGACGATTTCTTAGATGTCACCCTTGGGGCGGATTTGGGTACGACCCGGTGCCAAGTTTAAATAAGCAAATAAGCAAATAAGTAAATAATATGAANATCTTAATTCAATGAAGAGGATAAAAGAGCTTGAGCCCGAGGTTTCTAAATTAAAGAAAAAATATTTGGGTGATAAAATGGGTTTTTCTAAGGCCCAAGCGGATTTATATAAAGAAAGAAAGATTAATCCTGCGGCCGGGTGCCTCCCCTATTTGTTGCAGTTTGCGGTTTTGATTGCGCTTTTTAACGTTTTTACTACCGCCCTAGCCGGCGACGGGAATGCGATGGTAAAAGTGAATAGGCTTCTCTACCCCGCCTTAAGGTTTGATCAAAATCAAGTGCTTAATACGAAGTTTCTTTATCTTGATGTAAGTGAGCCCGACAAGTTCAACGTTCCTGGAATCCCCTTTGCTTTACCCGGGCTTTTTTTAATTTTAGCAACGGTCGCTCAGTTTCTTTCGGTTAAAATTACAACCCCCTACATTTCGGTCGAACAAAAAGTGGCCAAGTCAACAAAGTCGGACACGGATGATATGCAGGTAAGTATGCAGAAATCTATGATCTACACTTTGCCTCTAATGACTTTGTTTTTTGGACTAAGTTTTCCTTCCGGGCTTGCACTTTATTGGCTTGTTTTTTCGATTGTCAGTGTTTGGCAGCAGGTTTTGATGTCCGGGTGGGGATCCCTTACCCCTTTTGTTACAAGACTCGGTCTGATGAAACTTGCAACGAAGCAATAGCAAATTTCCATCTGCTGATGTAAAATCGTCATCGCAGAAAGCGCTAAATTAAATGAAAACACAGAATAAAAATATTGATTTGCTTAAAGGGTTGGCCGAAGAGTTATTCTCTCAAGATCGATGTTGAATACGATAAGGAGAATGAGGCCTATGTAGTAAACGTTGACGCTCCTGATGAAACAGGACTTCTTATAGGCAAGAAGGGTGAGACGCTGGCAAGCCTGCAGGTTGTTTTTGGGGTTTTACTTAAACAAAAAGTCGGAGAGTGGAACAGGGTGATGGTTAATGTTGGCGACTACAGAGAGAAAGAGGAAGAGTATTTAAGGAATTTGGCGCAATCTACTGCCCAGAGAGCAAAAGAAACAGGGGAACCCCAAAGCCTTTACAATCTTAAACACATGGCTCTTTCGGAAGACAAAGACCTTACAACCGAATCGGTGGGAGAAGGAGAAGAGAGATATTTGGTGGTTAAGGCTAATAAATAAATACTTCGCTTTTGTACAACGCCAAAGTGTTTGATATATACTCATGCTTGATGAGTAAAAAGTGGCTACAGAATATTGAAAAAGGAATTGTTTACTTACTCCTTTTTTTACTTCCAACACAGCTGGCCCTTCATTTCTGGCCTTCTTGGGCCTTTGTTTTTGGAATTAGGGTTGACTACCTTGCCCCCGCGATCTACCTGACAGACGTTCTGGCTCTAATTCTCATTTTTGCGAACATTAGAGTTTATAGAAAGTATTTGAAATACTTGTTGGCTATTTTTGTGTTTGCCGTTATAAATACAGTTTTTTCTACCAGTCCACTTGTAAGTACTTTTAAGTGGTTAAAGATTATTGAGACAGTTTGTTTGGGGTTGTATTTTGCGAACACAAAAGAAGAACTTCAAAAAATTATTAGGGTCCTATTTTATTCTGCGGTATTTTTCTCTTTTATCGGAATCTTTCAGTTCGCTCTTGGAAGGAGTGTAGGAGGATTATTATATTTCCTTGGAGAGAGAAGTTTTTCCTCGCAGACTCCCGGTATTGCTCTGATAAATATTTTTGACAGAGTTTTCTTGAGAGCCTATTCAACCTTCCCCCACCCAAACTCATTAGCCGGGTACCTTGGAGTAATGCTAATTTTATTTTTGGATTTACGAAAGAAAAACCCGCTTAATACTTTTGGTATTTTTGTAGTTCTGACGGGTTTCCTGTTAAGTTTTTCTCTCACCGCCTTTCTTGCTCTTTTTTTGGTTCTGGTAACAAAATATCTAGCTAGAAACAAAGATTTGTTTAGGAAACTGACGTTTGCACTTTTTTACTCGTCCATTATTGTAAGCATACTTTTGCCTGTATTTTCAAAGAAGTTGCTATCATTGAATGCCGGATTTGGCCAGAGAGTGATCCAACGCCTTGATTTTGCGTATCTCTCGGGTAGTATGATTAGTGAAAGGTTTTGGTCTGGGGAGGGCCTAAACACCTTTATAGTTAACATCCCCAGATTTAAAGGAATACTTACCTATTCCTGGATTTTGCAGCCCGTTCACAATGTTCCACTTTTGATTCTTAGCGAGATCGGAATTTTTGGTTTGCTCATACTTTTTATCGTATTTTACAAATCTATCAATAACGTTTTGAACAAAGAAAGAGTGAGCTTAATACTCGCGTTGATATTCGTTGTAATCACGTCGACACAGGATCATTATTGGTTTACTTTACAGCAAAACCTTCTTCTGGTATCGATTCTTTTGGGACTTTCGTTTAGAATCAAGAAGTGGAAAACGCTTTAACAATTCATTCGGATGGGGGAGCTCGTGGAAATCCCGGGCCCGGGGCCTGCGCTTTTATAGTTGAACAAAACGGCCGTGTTGTAACAAAAGGCTCTAAGTATTTAGGGAAAGTAACAAATAATTTTGCTGAGTATTCTGGAGTTCTTCTGGCTCTTGACTGGCTGCTAAATAAATCGCCATTCACCAATCACCATTCACCAATAATTTTTCTAATGGATTCAGAGTTGGTGGTACGACAATTAACCGGCTTATATAAAGTTAAAGATGAAAACCTTAAAAAACTTTTTACAGAAGTTAAAAAGCTTACAACGGAAATTTCGTCAGATATT
>Ga0075732_18_pt1 | contig 6207 bp, 4 predicted proteins | sample RifGroB1_FD_68424 | JGI IMG/M metagenome (GOLD analysis project Ga0075732, IMG submission 68424) | Microgenomates (Daviesbacteria) bacterium GW2011_GWB1_41_15 | reverse complement strand
AAGAACAAATTTTGGTTGGGGATGAATTAGCGGTTTCAGAAAGTCAACAAAAGGAACACTTTCTGACGGAAGTTTTTGAAATTAGGGACCCGATTGGGTTTATAGTTTTCGTTGGCTATAAAACTAATCCGGCCAGAAAATGTGCTGCTACAGGTAACTTTAGCTTATACTGTAAGAACCATAGATGAAGAGTATCTATAAAATCCTTTTGCCCGCGATTTTACTTCTGGCTCTTTTTTTGCGAGTTATCTGGCTGGATAAATACCCCGCCGGCTTTACCCAGGACGAAGCGGGTTTGGGCTATGATGCTTATAGCATTCTAAAAACCGGCAAAGACATGTGGGGAGAAACCCTTCCCTTAACGCTCCGGAGCTTTGGCGATTATAAGCTTCCTCTTTATTCTTATCTGGCCATCCCATTGGTCTCTATTTTTGGTTTGAATGAATTTGCCGTTAGGCTACCCGGTGCGATTTTCGGCACCCTGGCAGTACTGGCTTGTTATCTGATGGTTAAAAGACTCAGTGAAAATGAAAATTTGGCCATCTACTCGGCTTTATTTTTGGCCTTATCGCCCTGGCATATATCGCTGTCGCGGGGCGCTTTCGAAGCCAATTTAACAACTTTTTTTATTCCACTGGGGGTCTGGAGTTTTCTAAATGGAATGAAAAATTCGAAGAAGATGATGCTCGCCGCAGTACTCTTTGGGCTCAATCTTTTTGCCTATCATCCGGCCAGAATTTTTACTCCCTTAATCGTGGCCGCTTTGGTATTTCTAAATAAAAAACAATTTTTTGAAAATTTTGCAAAATACAAATTGTCGGTTTTTATCTTCCTATTTTTCTTGGGAGTAGCCTTGTTTACAACCTTTTGGGGTGGAGCAGCAACCCGGGGGGCCGATTTGGCCATTTTTAATCCAACCGACAATTGGGCCTCGGTTTCGGATAGAAGATACGAGGGAGTGATTGAGGGTTTACCGGATTGGGCTTCGAGAATATTTTCGAACAAGGTGACTTATGTTCTGAGGACCTTTACGCATAACTATCTAACCTACGTCTCACCCGGTTTCCTGTTTATTCAGGGAGCGGGAGAGTGGACTTACGGTATGATTTCCGGCCGGGGAGTGCTCTATTTATTCGAAATCATTTTATTGGCTGCGGCCATCATCGCCATTGTCAGGAGAAAGCCTTTGAAAGGAGTGAACTTTATTCTCATCTGGATACTGCTTGCCCCTATCCCCGCCGCACTGACTAAAGGGTCGGGCTATGCGGCCAATCGGGCGGCGGTTCTCATGCCGGCCATCCTGATACTTTCGGCTTACGGGCTGGTCTATTTGCAAGGAGTCTTAAAAACTAAATTTAGAAATTTTAATATCGGCAAGTATTTTATTCCTGGAATAATTTTTGTTCTTCTCCTTTCTTTTATCGGCTTTGCTGAAGATTACCTTTATCACGCCCCGGCCAAGGGGGCCGAATCGATGAAATATGGTATGGAAGAAGCGGTAGCGTTTGTAAACGAGAATGGGGCAAAATACGACCAAGTCGTCGTCAGCCGCAGTTTGGGCGTACCCCATATCTGGGTCGCCTTTTACGGAAAGTTAGACCCCAGACTGGTCCAAGAGGCTTCCCTTGAATGGGCCGAACAACAGCAAGAGAGCCGGGTGGTTTATACCGACCAGCTGGGGAGTTATCGATTGGGCAAATACGCTTTCGGCGACATCAACCTAGGGGATATAGTCAGAACAGGCAAGAAAAGCTTGGTCATGGGCAGGCCTTGGGAATTTAAAGAAAACATGAATATTGTCAAGACCGTCAATTATCCGAACCAAGCCCCTCTAATATTAATTGTTGACCCTGCGGTTAAATGAGTTGAATTTAATTTTAAGAAAGGTCAGGGCTCCGATTAAGGCATCTTCGGCTTTTATTTTCTTCCCTTGTTCATATTTTCTTGGCCTAAATGAAATCGGAACTTCGATGATGGGTATCTTTCTTTTGGCAAGCTTGGCCGTAATCTCGGCTTCCAGCTCAAATCCGTTTGAGGAAAGATTCAGGGCCTTGATTATTTTAGTCGGCAAAAGTTTATAGCCGGTGTACGAGTCCGTCAGGGAAGTGCCAAAGAGAAGATTGCCAAGGCCGGTAAGGGCAACATTGCCTAAATAGGTTCTGGTATAAGCGTGGGGATTTTTTGTCAAAAGCCTTGAGCCGTAGACCGCCCGGCCTGGGGACGCTTTGCTTATCAGTTTGTTGTATTCGACGGGGTCATATTCTAAATCAGCGTCTTGAATTAGAACATAGTCAGAGGATACTTCAGAAAGGCCCGTGCGCACCGCCGCCCCCTTGCCCAGATTTTTTTGATGAAAAATTAATTTAATTCGCCAGTCGCGTGATTTATTTTCTTGTAAAATGTCGGCCGTTTTGTCCCGCGAGCCGTCGTCAACAATGATGACTTCGCCAACGACTTTTTGTTCAAGGACCGCCTTCAGCGTTTTTGCTATTGTTTTCTCTTCGTTAAAAGTAGGGATGATTACCGACATTTTCATCTTGGTCTCTGCCTTCTTTTCAAGGTAAGTCTATACCAAACATACTTTGATTTGCATTTAATCCCTAAGGAAAGATGTTGATACAGCTTCAATTCATCCGTACAATAGATTGTACGGTTTTCTTGAAGCTTTTAATAAAGAATGGCAATTTGGATTATCGTCACTCTCCTTCTGACGCCATGGCTCTGGTCACTTCCTATCCCTAAAGACCTGTTTAGGGTTAACTTTCAAGAAGATGTCCAAGAATCAAGGCAAAATGTTGTCTGGAAAAGAGGAAAAATTGACCCTTCGCCCCTAACGGTCTATTTCGTCAATTGGCCAAGGGAAGCCGTCAATCAGCGGTTATCAGTTGTTTTAGAAAACCTTGACATCGGCAATTATTTTTTTGCGGGACACCCAAGGGAGCGGGTTGGAGTAGAAGAGCGCCAAAAGTTTTTCTTCTTCCAATTCTTGCTTTTTATCATCGGTTTTACCAGCCCCCACCTTAATAAATATAAAAAGTTTTTGGTTGTCTATAGTAGCCTGGCTCTTTTGGCGGTGTTTATTTTTGAGTGGCGGAGTTTTGCCCAAACGCTGCCGCTTGCCGTACCTTTCATCGTTTTAATGGCGCTGGGACTCAGGCAGATTATGACCTGGCCAAAAAAATGGAGAATCCTGCGATGAGCAAAAAACTAGTCGTAGCCCTACTGGCCGGCATCATTCTTTTGGGTGCTATCTTGCGCTTTTATCGATTAGGCGACAACGGCCTGGGCTTTTTTCGGGACGAGGCCGCCCTCGGATTTAACGCTTGGTCGCTTTTGTCTACCGGGGCCGATGAATACGGACAAAAATTTCCAATAATTTTTCGCTCCTTTGAGGTCTTTTTCCTGCCGGCCTATGTCTATTTGTCTATCCCGATTTTTTTCCTTTTGGGGCCGACGGTTATAGCTGCCCGGGCCCTCTCCGCCACTGCCGGGACACTGCTTATTTTAACCTGTTTTTTTATCGCTAAGGAATTTTTTAAGTCGGGGAAAGTAGCACTTATTTCGGCGCTTCTGGTGGCGGTCTCGCCCTGGGCCATTTTTTATAGCCGAGGGACTTTTGAAGGGAATTTGGCCCTTCTTGCCTTTAGTGTCGGGGTTTATCTCTGGCTGAGATTTACCAACACCGATGAAAAGAAATATTTCTTTTTCAGTGTCGCCTTTTTCGTTTTCTCGATGTACAGCTACCAGGCCCCCCGGTTCGTTGCCCCTTTGTTTGTTGGCGTTTCCATCGTCAGTCAAAAGTCTTGGTGGAAAAAATGGAGGCTGTGGATTTCTGGCTTCTTTTTGGCTTTGCTTTTGTCTTTGCCGCAACTCTCGTTAATCGCCTCTCCCGCCGGGTATCATCGGGCCGTCGGCGTCAGTCTTTTCTCAAGAGAAAAAGCTCCTCCGCTTTATTTAGTGCCAAGAGAGTTTCTGTCTTTGTATTTACATTACTTTTCACCGAGCAACTTATTTTGGCAGGGTGACTATAATCCCCAGAGGAAAGTCGAAGGCTATAGCGTCTTTTATCTATGGCAATTACCGCTTTTATTGATCGGTGCTTGGACGTTTTTTAAGAAAAAATTTAAAAATGCCAAATACTTTTTATTCTGGCTGGCCCTGGCACCGATACCGGCGGCTTTAACGGCCGACCCCTTTCATACCTACCGAGCCATCTTGTTATTTTTACCCCTCACCTTGCTCATTGCCCTGGGTTTTAGGGAGCTTCTTTTCTTAACCAGTAAAATGAAAAACCTGGTCATCCTTGTCTCTTTCATTGGCATTTTATATTCCGTTTCTGCCTACCTTTTTGGCTTATTGGAGCTGACCCCGATTACCAGGTGGCGAGACTGGGACTATGGTTATGACCAGGTAAGTCAGTTTATTAAAGACCAGCCCTCTTCCTTGCGGGTCGTCATCGATGACCCCAATACCGAAAGCTACATCCATCTGCTTTTTAACCAAGTCATACCAATTTCGGAATACCAGACGGCGGCCTCGGCCAAGGTGGGTAATGAATACTATAAAACTTCGGCTGTGCTGCGACCGGAAAAAGTTGGAAAATTTGAGTTTAGAAGCGTCGACTGGCCGAGCGAGCGGGGGGATAAAGAGACGATATTCGTCTTTCCTTCCAATCGGCTTTACCCATCAGAGTTCTCGGGGGACCCAAAACTGAATCTGGAAAAAACGATCTATTCTCCCGGCGGAGAAGCCGCTTTTTACATAATTAAGACTATCAGTAAAAATTCGCAATAAGTTCGGTATAATTAGACGGCCCACGACAGATGAGGGACTTTTTAAAAAAGAATTCGCTTTTTCTTTTGATAGTCGCTTTGGCGATAGCCCTAAGATTGGTGGTTATCGAAAAAGTGCCGCCATCCCTTAATTGGGATGAGATCTCCCATGGTTATAATGCCTACTCGATATTAAAAACTGGCAAAGACGAATGGGGAGTGAGGTTGCCGACGATTTTTAGGGCCTATGGGGATTACAAACTGCCGGTTTATATTTACTTAACGGCCGTTTCCGAATTGATTTTTGGACTTAGTGCCTTCTCCGTAAGACTGCCTTCCATTCTGGCGGGGATAATCACCGTTATCTTTACCTATTTTTTGGTCAAAAAGCTTTTTAATAAAAAGGCGGCGCTTTTATCTTCCTTCTTGGTAGCAATAGAACCTTGGAGTTTCTTTTTATCAAGAGGCGCTTTTGAGGCAAACCTCGCCCTTGCTTTTATCGTTTCGGGAATTTATCTGTTTATTTTGGGCCTTGAGAAGCATAAGTACCTGCCCATTTCAGCCCTTCTTCTCGGGCTTTCGGTTTGGACCGTCTTACTCGCCCTTTATTGGCAAGAGCTAACCAAAACCTGGGAGAAGAATAGAAGACCTATCATTTTTTCTTTAGCCCTCACCTTTTTGTTTCTAATCCCGATGCTTTTACAACTTCTTGCTCCTGTCGGGAGGGCAAGATATGGCAAGGTTTCGATAATTGATGAAGGTGCCGTGGTCCAAATTAATGAAAAGCGGGCCAGTTCCATCTATCCCGCTATTCTCTCAAGGCTAATTTATAACAAGGGAACTTTCTTTGCCAAAGCTTTTGTCAGAAACTACCTTTCTCATTTTTCTTTCGGCTTTTTATTTACTAAGGGTGGAACCCACTACCAATTTAGTGTTCCGGGAAAGGGACTTATTTATACTATTAATATCTTGTTCTTTCTCTTGGGGCTATATTATCTTCTTACCAATCGAACAAGGGAATCTTTCTTACTCTTAATTTGGCTTCTCCTGTCGGTGGTTCCCTCAAGTCTCACCCGCGAGGCCCCACACGTCCTAAGAGCAATCACCATGCTGCCGGTCCCGATGATTGTCAGTGCTTTGGGATTTTTCTATTTTTTGGAAAAAACCGAAAAACTAAAAATTTCTCGGGGAACATTAACCTCAATCTACATAATTTTGCTTATCGTCTTTGCCCAAAATTACTTCAAAACTTATTTTTCGGATTATCGAAAGAGTTACTCCTGGGCCTGGCAATATGGTTACAAGGAAGCTGTTGCTTTTTCAAAAGAAAATTATACAAAGTATGACAAAATAGTTGTGACCAAGAAATACGGAGAGCCGCACGAGTTTTTCCTTTTCTTCTGGCCCTGGGAGCCGGAAGAATTTAGGGAAGACC
>Ga0075732_15_pt1 | contig 101133 bp, 90 predicted proteins | sample RifGroB1_FD_68424 | JGI IMG/M metagenome (GOLD analysis project Ga0075732, IMG submission 68424) | Microgenomates (Daviesbacteria) bacterium GW2011_GWB1_41_15 | reverse complement strand
AAGATCCAGCAGTGATGGACCAGCGGTGCTGACACTCAGGTGGTTCACCTCGGGGGAGCTCGCCTCGCGAAGCGGGCCAGGGCTCACCCCCGAGGTGTTTGCTTGGGCTAAAGATGAAGAGGAAACCAAATTTCCATTTTGGTCTAAGGTTAAGTTAGAAAGGAGATCTGTAGGATCAGCAAAGGAAGGATTAACAAAAACTAAGATTTTACCAGTAGCTTCTCCTGAGTAATCCTCTAAGGCTTTACCAATCATTTGTCCGGGTCTGGTAGCTTTCATGGCTACTCCCGGAATAGAGGAAGAAGTAAGGTAATCTCCGGCTTTGATTACTCCAGACTCAGTAGATACCTTGACAGGTACTCTTCCTATCAAAGCTACCTTCTTCCAGTAGATACCGGAGACAGCAGAATCTTTTTCCTCTCCTAAGGTAATACCGGGATTGGTAGAGATAACCCCAAGGACAGATTTTTGGTAGGAAGAAGAGGATCTGGTAATTAAACCACTTTGTCTCACCTCGGAGGAGTCAGCCTTCGCTTCGCTCACGCTGCCACCATCCGAGGTGTTCTTCTGGAAGGTGTTCGCAATGACAACGATCTCTCCAGCTTCTAGACTACTGTCAGCGGTAGGATATTCCTCTGCTATATCAAAACCACCGGTAGCTGTGGAGGTCACAAATTTACCATTGATACCATAGATATTATTGATAAATCCAGCAGAAGATGTTCCCAGATCAGCCACAGGGTTGTAAACTACCACTGAATCAGTGGCTACTTGGGAACCAATGGAATCTGTTAAAGTCATAATCTGGTAAACTAAAGCTCCTCCATCAGTACAGGTAGCTACCGAGGTAACCCTACTATGTTTCCCTCTGGTAGAGTTATACAGAATATGGGAGGAAGTAACTGAGGTAGGAGTTTGTAAAACTGCCTGGGTAGTACCGGTAGTTTGAGAGGTACAATCACCGGTACCGGGAGCATCTACTAAAGAACCAGAAACTACCGAAGTATTGGAAGCTGTCAGGTTACCTGAAAGGGAAGTAGCTCCTAAGGTCTTGCCAGTTAAAGTCTCAGTTCCAGCTAAAGTAGCTAAAGTACCAGTGGTAGGTAAAGTTACCCCGGTGGTTCCAGTAGAGGTCAAGGTGATGGCATAAGCTCCAGAGGTAACAAGTGATGATCCATCAGCTATGGTTAAGGTGGCAGAGGTGGCAGGTTGGGTAATAGCTACTTTATTAATACTGGTAGCTGTAGCTACACCTAAGGCAGGGCTGGTCAAGGTGGGAGAGGTAGCTAAAACTACTGATCCAGTACCGGTGACAGTGTTACCTAAAACTGTAACAGTGCCGGTAGAATCAGGCAGGGTCCAGGTCCGGTTATCTGTGAGATCTGAGGAGGTAAAAGTCCCGGTAAAACTCCCGGCTCCACCAGCAGCTGGGAGTAAAGCTAATTTATCAGCATTGGCTGTGGTGGTTCCTACTATTAAAGAACCGGTACCCTTAGCATTTAAGGTCAAAGAGATGTTGGTATCTCCTCCGGTAGCAGAAAGGGAAGGGGAAACGGTGGTGGCAGCATTAGCCAAAGTTATCTCATTGACAGCGGAAGCATTTAAATCCAGGATTAACAGCTCATTACCTGAGGAATCTGCCAGATACCCTAAATCAGCAAACCTGGGAGTAGTCAGTGTTTTATTGGTTAAAGTATCAGTAGTAGTTCTTCCTATATAAGTATCAGTACCTTGGAAGGTAAGGGTAGTAGAGTCAGTCCCAGCCAAAGTTAAAGTATTAGAGGAGGTCAAAGTCTTACCATCAGCAATGGTTAAAGTAGCTGAGGTAGTAGGGGCAGTGATAGCTACTTTGTTGATGGAGGTAGCTGTAGCTACACCTAACACTGGAGTAGTAAGAGTGGGAGAAGTAGCAAAGACTAAGGCTCCTGAACCTTGTTCATCTGAGATGGAAGCAGAAAGGACTGAAGATAAAGCTGTAGTAGCTAAATTTGAGGAAGCATCGGTAAAGATGGCCCGGGAAGCTGTCAGACCTGATAAAGTAATAGTCCCGGAGGAAGTGATCCCTGTGAGCCCGGAGATAGCCCCGGTAGCAGTTAAAGCTCCGGTACTACCTACAGTAAAGAGGGCTGTATTAGAACCGTTATATACTATCATCCCACCTGAACCTGCCAGGTTAGGAAAATTAGCATCAGTAGTATCAGCATAGTTGACCCTGATTATTCCTGTCCCCTGGGCATTTAAGGTTAAGTTGGCAGATCCTAAGATAGCTGAAGCATTAGAGGCAGTATTGGAGATAGTTGAGGCATTCATCAGTCCATTTAAATCATCCAGGTAAGTGGTGACCTCAGTAGTTTGGGCAGAGTTAATTTTAAACCGAAGTCTGGTGACCCCGTTTCTGGAGGCTGCAGCTATAGCTGAAATATCCCAGGTTTTAGTTTCCCAGGTATTGGCAGAAGAAGCAGTAAAGGTAGTGGTTTGCCAAGTGGAACCATCTTCTGAGAAAGCTGCCTCCATTAAAGTAGAAGCTGTGGAGGAGGAGTAGAACTTAAACTGCAGATCATTTTTGTTAGATAGATCAGTAGAGGAGATAGTTTTAGTGATATTAAAGTTGGTCATGTCAGAAGTAAGTGTTGATTTGTAAACCGTACTTTGAGCAGTAGATCCATTAATACCTCCAATGGTGTAATAATAGGGAGTAGAGGAGATAGTAATAGGTGTGACGGTATGGCCGGATAACACCTGGGGAAGCTGATCATGACCTGTGGCTGAAAAGCTGCCAATATTACCGGAAGAATCTATGGTAGCCCGATAGATTGTACTTTGATCTGCAGAACCATTATTACCTCCAAAGGCATAAATGTAGTAGACAGAACCAACAGTTGTTGTGGCAGCCTGCAAATCTTGCAAAGCTTGAGGAAGTTGTCCCTGAGAGGTAGTACTAAAAGATCCAATATTACCGCTTCCATCAATTATTGCTTTATATACTGCGCTTTGAGTTGTTGATCCATTTTTACCCCCTAAGACATAGATATATGTGGTTCCTGAGATAGTTAAGGTAGCTGAAGTATGTTTGGATAGAGCTTGAGGAAGTTGTCCCTGAGAGGTAGTACTAAATGTTCCAATATTACCAGACCCATCGATGGTTGATTTATATACTGTTGATTGGTCAGATGTACCGTTATTTCCTCCTAAAACATAGATATAGTTTGTATTTGATATTGTTGTGGCATACGAAGTATGGTCATATAAAGCTTGGGGTAATTGATTTTGGGAGGTAGTACTAAAGCTACCGATATTTCCCGAAGCGTCTAAAGTAGCTTTGTAAACCGTGGATTGAGCCGTTGATCCATCAATACCTCCAATAACATATATTCCTGGCGGCTGCAAAGCTTCAGAATAAACCCTGCCCGAAGGAAAATTAGTAGTATTTAAAGTATTCCCTATATAACTACTGTAAAATACTTTGATAGTTCCCCCATTGGTTGTACTACCAGCACCACTTAGACTATTACCTTTTGACTGGATAGTTGCTCCGGTTAGGTCCACTGTCGCGCTATAAAGTAAAATACCTCCTCCAGCACCGCCACCGCCATTACCACCAATACTTGCGTTTTGGTTACCTCCAGCACCACCGGCGCCTCCATTGGCCTTAATACTACCTGAAACAGTAATACTTGTGGAGGAAGTAAGTTTAATTGCTTCACCCCCAGCACCGCCTCCGCCTCCACCTGAAGAGGCATTCATATAACTGCTCCTATGTGTACCGTTTCTTCCACCTCCACCGCCACCATTTGATCCTTCCCCAACTGCTCCATTTGCTCCATCGAGAGGTCTAGTTCCTTGCCCGTTAGCACCACCACCTCCTCCACCACCACTACCAATTTGTACTGAAGTATCTGTTGAGGTATCGCTGTTAGCGTTAGAACCTAAATACCCCCCATCCCCTCCTGTACCTGAAGGACCATTCCCTCCTGTACCACTATAATTTCCTCCACCTCCACCTGCACCTGCAGGTCCATAACCCGTACTGCCAGAACCACCATTATTTAGTTGTTGCCCTCTGCCTCCAGCCCCCCCCACTCGTGTTCCACCAGAAGGGCCACATCCTCCAGTCCCATTAGAACCACTTGTACCGCCTCCGGTAGCGGTTCCTCCACTACCTGCGGTTGGACAATAACCTGAATATCCAGAGTCAGCACTACCCCCACCCCCACCTCCGGCTCCTGCAGAAGCACCTCCTCCATTACCAGCATCGGCTTCATAAGTTCCCGCTCCACCACCACCTCCACCACCATATCCTAAACCGCTTAATTGAATAGCTCCGGCAACTGTAATATTTCCTGTTGCATTAAGTGTGGGAGCAGTTAAACCCGAAACAGTTAGGGTAGTACCAGAGGGGATATTTATTGTGGTAAAATTAAAGGTGGATTTAGTATCAGTAGCAATAGTACAAGTAGATGTTCCGGCATTCCAGGAAAGTCCTGTACCAGTACATCCTCCGGAACTACTACCAAGTGATAGATCCAAGGTGCCATCAGCCCCTGTCCCTCCATCTACAGTTGCACCTGCAGAAACAGTAGTATGTCCTGATAAAGCCTGGGGTAGCTGTCCTTGGGAAACAGTTGAGAAAGCTCCTACATTGGCAGAAGAGATGGTTGATTTATATACTGTTGATTGGTCAGAGGTACCATTGTTTCCTCCAAGTACATATAAATAATCTGTTCCACCTATGTTAGTTGTTAAAGTGGCATGTTCTTTAAGCCCAGCAGAGAGTTGGGTTTGGGAGGTGATGGAGAGTGTTCCCATTTTATCTACCATGGCCACAGCCTTTAATGATCCTGTACCCTCCTGTTTAATGGTAGTTTCCTGGGAGGTAACATAAGCACTGTCTCCTGAGGTCCAAGAAGAGGCATCATCAAAGGAATCAAGCTGGGTATTACCGGTATAAGTAGAAGGAGTAGAAGATAAAGTAGAGTTACCATAGAAAAGGTAATAGTTAGAAGATGAGCCTGAAGCAGCTATGGAGGCAGACAGTTGGAAGGTAAAAACTATCGAGGAAGAGGTAAAGGAAGAGATATTCCGGCCAATCTCGGTAAAGGTAGAGCCATCTGTAGAGTAGAATAATCTAAAGTCTTTGTAGGGGGAGGATTGTTGGGAGTTAGTATAAACCTGGTTGGAATCAACAGAGTTTAAGGTTACTGAGACCTGGTAGTTAGAAGGTAAGGCATTGGAAGCATCATTGTTTTGGATAGTGATAACCCTGCGGTAGGTAAAGTCATTCTCTGCTACTGAGGCAATATTAGTCCAACCCCCGGGGATAGCTGTACCAATGATGGCTCTTGAGGAATCAGTTAAAGAAAAAGCTGCTCCAGACATCTGTCCTGAGGAGTTAATGGAAAAGTAAGTAGAAGTTCCAGCATTGTTTTGGATCTGAAAGATATCATTAGATCCAGTAGGAGAAGCCTTGACAGTTAAGGCGGTAGTAGAACCGGAGGCAGGGGCAACAGTAGTATCCCCTGACAAGATAGTAGCACCTGTTACACCTAAGGTAGAACCTAGGGTAGTAGCTCCGGTAATGTTGGCATCACCGGTCACATCTAAGGAATAGGAAGGGGTAGTATCATTGATCCCTATCCTGTTGTTGGCAGTATCAATATACAGTGTCCCTGAATCAATACTTAGAGAGTAGTTGGAAGAAGAGGCTGAGATAGCTAAATCAGCATCTAGGGTCATGGAATCAGCTAGTTCTGTAAAATCAATGGAATCAGCTACAATAGATGAGCCGGTTAAAGAGGACCAAGCAGGAACTCCAGAAGAAACGATCAAAGCCTGTCCCGTAGAACCAACAGCCAGTTTAGATAAAGTATCTGATGCAGAAGTATATAGTACATCACCTTTAGTATAGGTAGTGAGTCCCGTTCCTCCATAACCTGTCCCCATCTTAGTCCCGTTCCAGGTACCGGTAGTAATAGTCCCTAAACCGGTAATGGAGGTAAAGGAACCGGAAAGGGTATTGGAATCAGATGAGTTGATGGTTTTATTAGACAAAGTATCAGTGGAAGTTTTAGTAATTAAAGTATCAGTGATATCCGGTAAGGTTAGAGTTTTAGAAGAGGAAGTAGGTGTCCAGGTTAAAACACCGGTTATTCCGGTACTAAAGGTAACCTGGTTTTTAGTAGAGGTGAGGTTTAACCCTTCCACAGTCGGAGCTCCACCTGAGGCCAGCTCTTCATCTAAAGTTAAACCTTGACCGGAAATGTTTAAAGAGGTAGTCCCCAATATATCAGAGATGTGAATTCCTCCTCCTTCTAAGGCTTCAAAGTTAACCCCATTGATAGTCCTGCCTACTACTAAATCCCCACCTAAAAATACATCCGAGTTAATCTCTAGATAGTGTTTGGTAGTAGACTCTGCTAAAACAGCAGCTTTATTCACTCCGGAGGAGTCCCTTCGACTTCGCTCAGGGCCACCATCCGGGGTGTGAGCCTGGGTTAGGTAATTTGGTGATAGTCTGCTGGCAATCTGTATTGATAGACTGCTAAGGGGGGAGAGAAAAGGGATTTTGCTGTCAGAAAGCTCCTTTGATCTCAAAGGGGAAATTAAAGTAAAAATAACCAGCAGTCCGGTGGCTAGAAACGTGCCTGTTATAAAGATAGAGAGACTGATGAAGGAGATCTTTTTTAAGGTAGAGAAGTAGATCTGATGATAGGGGGACAAAATTGAACCAGAATCATCTAAGGTGTTGCTTTCTTCATCAGCTATAGGCAGATAGATGACCGGTTTTGTCTGAGACTTAAGGTCTTCTTTTTTGATTATTTTTTCTGCTTTTTGACTATTTACTTGGACTTGCTGGATTAAGGAAGAGGAGGTAGGGAGGGGAGGAGGAAAGGTTTTCAAAGGATAAAGCCTGGTTCCCCCGGGAGTATAAATCGCGGTAATCTTGCCTGATCTTTCCCATCTTCTTAAGGTATCAACAGAGACACCTAAGGTTTTGGCAGCTTGGCCGATTTTAATAAAAGAGTTTTGGTTGAGGACACGTTTTCCCATAAGGGTTTCCGTCTGCAAAACTGCTCTTCTTCTACCATACCTAGATTTGCCCAGATTTGTCAAGTAGAATATATCAAAACAAATCACCTAAAAAGCGTACAAACAGTCTAAAATGAAAAGTTTTATTACTCAGGAGATTGGGTTGTTGTGTCAATAAAAATGGTTATTATTTATCTTCAATCGGGGGTTAAGGGAAGGTGAACATCAGTGTAGATTTTTACCTGATTGCAGGAGGCATAAATAATAGCCATAGGAAAGTTAAATTTCTCTTCTGATTTATCTGTCTTTCTAATGATGATAGGAGTATTCTCTACCAAAGTCACAAAGTTAGCATGCATCGGTAAAATATCAAATTTACCAGCTGAATTAATAGAGGAGAGCGATAAAGCCTCACCTGAAAAAAGCTCCTCTTTGGGAGCAATGATTTTAACTTTTAGCAATGGTATGGTAGTAGTTTGAGCCATTCTAAAACTTGGTGTCCTTTAATGCTCCAATATATAAAAGTTTCTCCGGCTGGACCTGATCTAACCTTCCGGCCAGTATTAAAGCAATATCGGCAACAGTATCTTTTTTGGCCACATAAACCCCCTTGCGGGCAGTATGAACTTCCGTCACAAAAAACGGTTGAGTTAAATAATGGATAATCTTTTTTACCCTATTGTATAGCAGCTGATCAGAGGGGGAAAGTTCACTTTCTCCCACAATGGCCACGATGTGAGAGAGCTTTTGATATCTATCCAAAGACTGCTGGAAAGCGGTTAAGGTTTGGTAGTGCTCCTCGCCGATCATGTTTTTAGAGAGGGTGGAAGAGGAGGATTGATAGATATCAACCGGCGGGTACAGTCCCATTTGGGCCACGGAGCGGGATAAAACCACTGCTGTATCCAAAAAGGACATAATGGTATTTACCCCGGCATCAGTGACCTCATCAGAGGGTACATAAATAGTTTGGATAGAAGTAATGGAGCCGCCTTCGGTCGAGACCAGGCGGTCCTCCAGGTTGGAGACCTCAGTCTGCATGGTGGCCTGGTAGGCCTGTTCCGAAGGTGTGGTTCCCAATAAGGTGGCTACTTCATTGCCGGCTTGGACAAAACGGAACATGTTATCAATAAAAAACAGGACATCTTTTTTCTCCTGGTCGCGGAAATATTCAGCGATGGCTGTGGCACCCAAAGCCACCCGGAACCTGACTGCCGCATCTTCATTCATCTGTCCCAGGATCATGACCGTGTTTTTCATCACTCCTGACTCTACCAAACGTTTATAAAGCTCCTGGCCTTCCCTGATACGCTCCCCAACTCCGGCAAAAACCGATACCCCGGGGTGAATTACCGTAATATTATGAATCAGTTCAGTCATAAGGATAGTTTTACCGACACCGGCACCGCCAATAAAGCCGATTTTCCCGCCCCGCAAGAATGGAGTTAAAAAGTCCATAGCTTTAATGCCGGTTTCTAAAATATCCGTACCGCCTTTGACCACGTTTAAAGGTGGAGTCTTAGAATAAATGGGCAGCCGGTTGGAAAAAGAGATTGGCCCTTGTCCATCTTGAGGTTCACCAAAAAGGTTGATCACCCGGCCTAAAACTGAGCCGCTGCCAGGCATGGTTATCTCCGAGCCGCTGCCGGTAATTGACATACCCCGATATAGTGTGGATAACTTTGATAGGGCAATACATTGAGAAATATCTTCAGTCTGGTAAAAGACCTCCATCTTAACTTCTGGATCATCGGGAGAGGTGAGGATTTCAAAAAGAGCCGGCAGCTTGGCTGATTCTATTTGCACCTGCACAATTTGACCTTTAACTCCTTTGACTGTGCCTTTGACGGGAGAAGTGGCGTCTTTAGTCGATTTGCCCATGGTGCTCCTTTTTCCACCCGATGAGGGTGGCGATTGTTTCCAGTAAACGGTTGTTATCAATGGCTCTTTTAGCTTCAGCTAAAAGCTTCTTTTGAGTTTTGATCAGATCATTAGCGTTACCCTGGGCTTGGTCCATGGAAGTGAGCCTGGCAGCAGTTCTCGCCAGCTCTGATTCTAAAAAAGTCTGTTCAAACAAAAGTTGGGTAATTTGAGTGTTGAAAAACTCCACCATTTTGTCAATCTCCGGTTCAAAGATGTAGCTTAAGCTGCCTAGTTTGCTTACTTTTAAGTAATGTTCCGGAGGAGCTTGAACGATATCCACAACGTGCGGTTCTTGGATTAAAACAGATTGCATCCGGGAGTAATAAACCAGGATTTGTTGGTATCCGGTTAAGCTAATAACCATCTTTCTTAACTCTTCCACCATGGGTAAGTCATCTTTAAAGATAAACGGTTGATAGGGATGAAAGTAGCCCATGGTTTGTAAAAACTCCCCTCCGGTTTTACCAACCACAATACGGTCAGTTTTAAACTTAGTAGTGTTGAGGATAAAGAACTCGACCAGTTGAGTTTCCAAACTTCCATAGAAGTGGTAGTTGGAGGTGAGTAAGATACTTAAAGTGCCCCTCCTTTTAGTAGCGATTTTAATGCCTTGGCGCATGGCTGCAACCCTCACAACATGGAAGATCTCGCTAATTTCTTGAAAGAAGTTACGGTTTTTTTCAATGCCTTTTCTAATCTTCTGCAGCTTAATAGCAGCGATTTCGCTGTAGGCTTGGGCTACCAACTTTAAAGAGTTGCTGTCTTCTAGTACTTGGTTGATTTGCTTGATGGTTGACATGGTTTATTGTTTTTCCTCCTTTTCTGATTTATTGGTTGGTGGTTTGTTATTGTTTGATAGTGTAACAGGGGAAGGGGATGGCTGTGGAAGAGAAGTCCTTACCGCCGCTGCGTTTTGAGTAGCATATTGACTGATGATCTGTCCCAGTTTGTTGCTGACCTTTTCCAGGGCCAGAAACAGCTCTTGATCGTTCTTGAAAGTGGTGGTGGCTTTGGTGATTTGCACAAGCTCGGGATCCCCGAGAAAAGCTTTAACTAAGGATTCTTTATATTTTTTAACAAACTCCCGGTCCCGGTTTTGCATAAAGGGAGTCATGGGAAGGGCCAGCAGGACAATTTGCAGCTCCTTAGGAGTAAATCCCAAAGCGGGCTGTTTCATGAGCTCTTCCAGCATCTCCCGCTGTTTTAATACCAGCTGAGTGCTGGCGGGCAGTTCAAAGCTGAAACGGCTGACTGTTTCCAGTTGCGAGGCTTGGGCCAGTATCTGTTTAATTTGAGTAGCTAAGGAGTTTTGCACCCGGTTTTGAGTTTGCTGTCCCACACGGGACACGGAAAGTGAAACGTCGATAGCTGGCCGTTGTCCTTGGTTATATAAAGAGGCTTTAAACAACAGATGCCCGTCAGTCATACCCATCAGGTTAGTGGGGATTAAGGTGGTAAAATCACCCAGGTTAAGTTCAATGACAGGCAAAGCTGTAATTGAGCCCCCGCCAGCTTCCTCCTTAAAATTACCGGCCCGTTCTAAAAGATGGGAGTGTTGATAGAAGATATCTCCAGGATAAGATTCCCTTCCCGGAGGACGGTTGGCAAGCAGTGCAATTTCCCGGTAGATCTTAGCATGGTTACCCAGATCATCTAAGACAATTAGCACATCCTTGCCTTGTTTTTGAAAATACTCAGCCATAGCAAAAGCTGTTTGGGGAGTTAGAAAGATCAATGGAGCTGGGTCGGAAGAAGCAGCCGCTACTACTACAGTATACTTTAAGGCATCGTTTAAGTAGAGCATATCAATCAAGCTTCTGACTTCGGAAACAGGCTTGCCGATAAGAGCATAAACACAGATAACACCGGTATGTTTTTGGTTGATAATGACATTAGTTAAAAAATCGGTCTTGCCGGAGCGGGCATCCCCTAACACTAACTCCCTTTGACCCTGGCCTAAGGGGATTAAAGTATCAACTAAAGTAATACCGGTATCAAATTGTTGACTGATAAACTCCCGGGAGCTGATGCCGGGAGCTAAGGGATCTAAATCAGCGTAAGTGATCTCGGTATTTTTAGACAGGGGCCCTTTGCCGTCAATGGCTACCCCCAAGGAGTTGACTGCCCGGCCCAACAAAAACTCGCCGACGGGGACAGTCATTTTTTGACTCGCGCAGTGGAATATTTGGCCGGGGGAGACTACACCGTCGTCTAAAAGCAGGATCTCCACCGTATCCGGGAGCAGTGCACTGATCCATCCCCTCAGTCCCTGATCGTTGACCACCAGATCGTTTACCCGGGCGGATGGTAAACCGTCAAGGTAAGCCAAAAAATTTTTGATGCTTTTTACAAAACCGACTTCTTCCATTAATGCTTAATATACTGTTTTAAGGCTGCTAATATTGTTTGTTGGTTATCGGTGATTCTCTGACGCAGGGAATAATCACGGGCTAGTCCGTTCCAGATCAGCCTGGCTCCGGCAATTAGAGAGGGATCAATTTTAAGGTCCATCATAAATTTTTCTCCATAAGCAGAACGTAAGTGTTTACCTAGTTTTTCGGTCTCTTCTTGGGGCAGATCTACCGGCACGAAGATGGTTAAGGGCCTAATATTTTTGATCTCTTCTTCAATAGTGTTAAAAAGTTGGTAGATATTTTTATCATTAAACCCTTTAAAAAAATCTGCGGGGAGAGAAGAGATCCATCCGGCTTCCTCTCCGCTGGCTTCTTTTAAGGAAGGAGTGTTGGCCTGAGAAAAAAATTTTCTAATAACTACTTCACGCAGTGTCCTTAAGCGCCTTAAAGCCTGAACCCTGGTAAAAGTACTGGTTAGTATTAGGTTTAATAGTTGCTGTTCCATAAATCACCCTATAAACTTCTCTGACTTAGCCTTCTCCAGAGCTTCATAGACTAAATCTACCTGATCACTTAAAGTCAGCTTCTTGGTTAAAACCAGACTGAGGGTCTTTTCCAACATGGCGATAATGTTTTCATCCACCAAAGCCATCTGCTGGATTTTGTAAGTATTGATCAGCTCCCGGGCAGCCCTAAGCTCCAGCTCTATAGCGCTGACGCTTTTTTGCTCGGTGGAGGTTAAGAAATTAGTCAAGTTTTGTTCAAAACGCTCAAAAATCTCGTTGACTTTTTGTTTGGTAAATTCCTGACTTAAAAGCTGCATCTGCTCTGATCGGGTGCGCAGCTCATCCAAAAATTTAACAAACTCTCCTTCTGCTTCAGTAACATGTTGGGTAAAGTTTTTTTCCAGATCCTGGCTGACTCTCTCTAGCTCTTCTTCGTATTTACCTTCAAGGCTGCGGGCTGCCACTTTGCTGTCAGCCACTACTTTAATCCCTTCAAGCTCAGCGTTGCCTAAAATCGTTTGGGCTTTCCGGTAGGCCCGATAGAGGATACTATGGCTTTTGGCGTCTGTTGTTTCATTTTCTTTGTTGGTTTTTTCATCATGGTAAAAAAGTGCCAAAATTAAAGTGGCAGCAGAGAGAGCTATGAGCAGCAAGTTTTCAACGGTTAATATTTCGGGCATTAGATTAAGCATAGCAAAAAAAATTCAAAACGCAAAGCTCAAAACTCAAAATTTGACATTTATAACCTTAGGATAAATGCTGCGGCGACAATTCCCAGCGATGCTGTCAGCACGGTAAAGATGATATTTAAGGCAATAGAAAAAAGAATAGCTTTTTCAGCCAGTGGGTTTCTGCCGATAGCCTCAATGCCTTTGGGGACCGACCGGGAGAAGGTTAAAAATCCCAGGCCAAAACCCATCAAAGCGGTGGTAGCAGCAGCGATATATCTTAGTACTTGGATAAATTTGTTGGGGTCTTGCATATTTTGGAAGAGGGCTACATTGAAAGAGTCCAAAAGCCGGGCGTTAGATTTAGACCGGGAAAGCTCGGCATATTCAATTCTTAAAGCCACCGGGACTTTGCCGGAGGCGACCTCTTTGCCATTTTGGGTAATTTTTTGCCCTTCGGTCTCTGTAAAAGGGGCTAAAGCTACTCCGATAATATAACCTGAAAATATCGCCTTTTGGCCTTTGCCGGGGATTTCAGAGGAGGTGATATAATCTCCGGCCTTGATAGCCCCTCCCAGGGTAGTAACATTAACTTGGGCATTGCCAAATCTGGCTACCGGTTGGCCTTTATTATCTACCCGCCGGTAGGCTAGTAGTGGTTGGTTCTGCAGTACTCCAAAGAGATGATAATCATAAGGAAGGCTGGCCCGGATGATGCCTTTTCCGGTGGTAGTTATTAAAATATCCCCATCTTTGGCCTCCTTATCGTTAATCTCATAAACGTTGGAGACATCAGTAGAAAGGTTCTGGGCTAAAACAGGAGGTACGTAGTATGCAGTATGTAATATATAGTATGTAGAAAAAACAATAAAGAAGAGAAAGAGCTTTTTCCTAAATTTTGACTTTTGACTTTTGACTTTTGAGTTATTGCAGGGCATTACTTTTAAATTACCTTAAATCAAGCTAAAAATCAATCACGTCTTCTTATCTTTTCTTCCATTCTTTTTTTAAATAAATTTTCCCGGAAACCACCCTCTTTGACAAACTTTTCCTCCAATGCTTCTATTTGCTTTTTAAGCAGGTAAGTTTCCATTTGACAAAAAGTCAGAAGAAGATTAGCTGCCTCTTCAGGATTTTTGGGGAGGTTGGGGGTGTTAGGGGTGTTAGGATTTTTCCAAACCGCCCGAAAATCCCTAAAAACCCTAATCCTTGGATCTTCTTTACTCCAGGTTTGAAAATTATTCTGCCTTAAGAAATCTTCGTAATCACAAGCCAGTTCTTTCATTGAGCCTTCGGCAACTCCTACCAGCCTGATATAAGTTTCCAGGCTTTGGACAGTGTAGCCTTCTGCAATATTCTGTTTGCCAGAACGGGCAGCTTGGGTCATTTGGTCAACAGTACGGGATTTTTTATCGATCCAGCGGTCAATAAACTGTATTGTTAGATCATTAATAACAGTTGCTAAAATATAACTTGCAAGTCTTTTATAACCTTCCATAATAATCTCCCCTAACACAGCCCTAATATCCCTAAGGACTGCCTGTGACCGGGCTAAAGTTCACTGCGCCGTTATTATAAACATCCTTAACCTGGGTGGCAGTTAAGGCATAGTTGTAAATTCTGACATCACCTGCCCTGAGCGTAGTCGAAGGGTCAATCTGGCCATTTATTTTAAGCATAGCATTTGAGATAATATTTGAGCCTCCGTGTTTGTGGGGCGGTAGGCTAATGGTAGACCACCTGTCCCCTAAACAGATACTGCGGGTTCGAATCCCGTCCGCTCCACGGAGGTATTTTTTGTAATTATTACTTGACAATTTAGGTCTTTTGTGGTAAATTATCATCAATTCTGTTTGGGGGACGATAGTTGGTTTACCTACTACCGTAACATTAAAACCGTCCGTAAGGACGGTTTTTTGGTGGAAATTTCCTCTATTTTAAAAAAACGAATTTGCGGAGCAAATTAAAAAGGTTGTGGTTAGTGCTAGTTTTTGTTCGAGCGAGTCTGCGAGTCGAGAACTACAACTTGAATTTATCTATTAATATTGTTTTTTTCTTTTCTTGGCTCCAGTCTTTAATTTGAAGCTCTCTTCTACAGGCATCCTGATAATCAAAGTGTTCTTCGTAATAAACTAAAGCTTTGACTCCATGTTTAGCTGTATAAGCGCTGCCATTTCCAGCCGAATGTTGTTCATATCTGATATTTATATTCCAAGTTCTGCCAGTATAGTAAGTACCATCTTTGCACTCAATTATATACACATACCATCTCCATTGTTTAAACATATGTACTTCTCCATGCGTTCGCTTCGCTCACTTAGTCGAAGAAAAAATAAGGTTATGGCGAGCCTGTTAACGGTCCAAAATTTACAGCTCCGCTATTATAGATATCCTTTACCTGGGTAGCAGTTAGGGCATAATTAAAAATCTTCACATCATCAATCTGGCCATTGAAATAATTAATCCCCCCGTCGAATGTAGTCCACCATCTTCCAATATTCAAAGTATTAGAGCTATTAACCATCGCTCCAGAATTATTGGGAGCAATCGTACTGGTCAAGATACCATTTTGGTAGAAGCTGGCATTTGTCCCATCCCAAGATACAGACACATATATCCAAGAACCAGTGCCAATAGAAGCGCCTGTATCAGCAGCGTCGCGCCACTGATTTAATTGATTACCGAGTCTTAATTGTAGTTTCGAACTTGAGTTGATGTAAAAGGAATAGCCATAAGTTTGATTACTGGCATAATCCTGCTTACTCACTATATAATCAGTACTAACAGTAGTAGGTTTTATCCAAGTTGAAATGGTAAAATTAGTGGGATTTAAACTAGAATTATTGCTTACACTTATATAATCCCCAGTTCCATTAAAGGTGGGAGCATAATTTCTTTTTCCAGCGCCAGTACCGCCAGATCCTCCCCAGAAAGTAGAAGAAGTAGTACATGTTCCCAATGTGGATGTAGCTGTAATGGTTCCAGTATTAGAATTCCCCGAGGAGTCGTTGGCCACTGTTCCCTGGCATTCATCCATCTTCCACCAGCCCACAGGCTTACCCCTGTTATAATCCCAGGCAATTTGAGCAGCAGAACGGGCATATCCAAAAACCTTGACGCTATCGATTTGACCGGTAAAAGGGGCTCCCCCTGCTGAGTGGGCACCTATTCTGAAAGGTCTGTTAGTGTTGTCCGGCGCAGGAGCAGCAGTTGGCGTTTTACTATCTTCTTGTTTACCATCAACAAAAATTCTGGTGTAGCTTGTTCCTGACCAAACAACTACTAAATGATGCCAATTCCCATCATTAACAGAGGTAGTGCTTGTAGCAAATGTACAAACACCGTCACTACATCCCATAGCTTTTCCGGTGCTACTGATATTTATATTGGCATAACCTTCAATATCGGCTATCAGCTTTGTAGCAGCCAGATTAGAAGTTGTTTTTACCCATGCTTCGATAGCTCCTGAGCTAATCTGACTGTTTGAATAAGGATTATTAGAGGTATCCACCAGATCGTCAGAACCATTAAAATTTCCACCTTTACCCATTTTACCTGTTGTCCAATGTGATCCTGTCCCCGCCCACGTTCCAGTCTTGCCGTTCCCGGAAGTATCATTAACAGCAGTTCCTGTCCCTTCCTCCAAATCCCATCTGCCTACAGGGGCAGCGCAGGAGGTAGTATCTCCTGGGATACAGTATTCCTGGTTGGCAGCCTGGGGTTGGTAGGAAGAATTATTCCCGGCAGCTCCTAAAACCAGTGATGAGCCTCTATTATATTCAGTCTTCACCTCATCAGAAGTCAAAGCATAATCATAGATCTTAACTTCATCTATAGAACCTGCAAAATACTGCACAGCATCCGGACGTCTGCCAATATTTAGATTATTTGCTTCGTCTTTTAGGGTTTGGATACCAGTATTTACTGTATATTTGTTTATGCCGTTTATGAAAAGTTTACAATTGGTACCATCATATGTAGCAATAATATGTGTCCAAGTATTTAAGGGGATAGCAGGATTAACAGTTACTCCACCACTATCACAGTTCACCGAGCTTGAACTATTCACAAATCTGAATTTTAAAATTGAGCCTGAACTGCCTAAATAGAGTTCATAAGCAGCAGTTGCCGCAGCAGCCCAATTTCCTTTGGCAAGGATAGTTTTGTCTGAAGCTGGGTAACTACTGATATTGATCCAGGTTGATGCGGTTATTGCCGTAGTAGGGTTGAGTGCAGCATTATCAGAAACTACTATGAAATCGTTACTTCCATCAAAACTCAAAGCTTTGCCAAATTTGCCGGAGTTAGTCCAGCCTGAAGTGGAGGTGGCTGGGACAGCCATGCCTGACTCTGCTCCATCAAGAGCAGAACCTCCTGAACCTGAGTTACAAACATCATTTGTCCCACCGGAACATTTATTATCTGCCCCTTCATCAAATTTCCAATACCCTACAGCTGATCCAAGAGGGGAACCAACGGCCGGGTGTCCGGCATTCATATCAGAAACAATCTGTTTGGAAGTTAGGGCATAGTTATAAAATTCAAAACCATCAACAACTCCTGTTAAATTAGAATAAGGGGTGGAAGCACTGTCATCCTGGCCGATTTTAAAAACAGCTGAGGTATCATCCGGCAAAGTAGTGAGGGCTTGTGATCCTGTTTGTACCCCATTGACAGAGATTTTTAGGTTAATTTTGTCATAAGTACAGGCTACATGAGTCCATCTATTTAAGGTGATGGCAGTAGAAGAAGTGACAGCTGTTTGCCAGGTAGTGGTTTTAATCTGGCAGCCCACAAAACCTGAGGAATCAGTAAACATTCTGAGTTCTTCTGATTTTCCCACTAAAGCTTGGGAAGCTATGGAAGAGGTGGGCTTGACCCAAAGTTCCATACTAAAAATACCTGAATTTGTGGCCAGGGCAGGAGAAGGGGTTAATAAATTCCAAATCACAAATCCCAAAACCCAAAGAAAACCAAATGTAAAAATTTTCAAATTAAACATAGATATTTTCCGGATTATTCCGGTCCCTTTCCCACATTAATGGGTTATCCATAATATATTGGGATATTTTGTTTAGGTCTTTTTCATTCCTAATGATATGTTCGTAATAATTACGTTGAAATATTTTTTGATATTCTGTAGGGGCGGGGTTTTCCCGCCTAATGTTATTGTTTTCCCGCCCAATGTTATTGGGGTCGGAATACCCGACCCCTACATTATTAATTTGTTTTGTTGATTGATATTTAAAATATGCAATAATATTTCCCAATGTGATTTTCCGTAGGGGCGGGTCTTGTACCCGCCCTAGGTCCAGGGCACCCACGAGGGGTGCCCCTACAGAATTATCAATGATGATTATTCCATGAAAATGATTGGGCATGATTTGATATGTATCAATTATTACCGGAAACCGGTCTGGTAATGATTCCCAAATTGAAACCACCAAATTACCCAGGGTATTGGTTTCCATTTTCCTGTTTACAACATCCCCAAACAAATATTCCCTGTTTTGGGTGCAAATGGTTACAAAATATGCCCCGTTGGATGTATAATCAAACCATTTTAATCTGATTGAATGACGGTTTTTCATATTTTTTAATATGCAAAATCAGGCACACTAACATTAGACCCTGATGTTCCAATTTAGCTTGTTATTTGACAAAAATTTAGCCATATGTTATACTACAAACAATCACGCCCCTCGGGAAACCGGGGGGGTATTTTTTCTAAACAGATCCATATTCAATTTATCTACAGCTTTAGTAAAAATTCCCTGTTTAATTTGATATATTTCTTTTCCAAGATGACCGTGGGCAAATATAATAATTACCTGTTTTTTAAGACGAATCAAAAGATTATATAAGGGCGCAAAATCCCCATCACCGGAAAATAAAATATAGGTATCAATTGTTTGCAGGCAACGGTATACGTCCATAACAATCTCAATATCAAAATCGCATTTTCTGCGTAAAATCTTTTTACTGAGGATTTGTAAAAGTTGTTCTACTTCTTCGGTTTTTAAGGTACTTGTCGCAATAAGCGAGGTTTTTACTTCTTTAGCAATATTACGGAAGTGAGATGAATCAAGACTTACAGGAATATACTTGACCTCTTTGCTGATTACTCGGAACCCAACTTCCTCCATTTTCTTTAGAAACTGCTTTGATTTAGGATGCTTATCTTTACCATAATAGAAATTTATTTCTTCAACTTGCGGGTATTTTTTAAAATAGCCAAATAGTTTTTCCGGATCAACCTCTTTTTTAAGAGATTTTTTCCACCCATAAACATTGGCCCAATCAATAAAAACCGCTGTTTTGCCCTTTAATTTTAAAACCTGTTTTTTATCCATAATTAATAACTAAAATCTGGGATTGATATATTAGACCCGGATGAGCCATTTATCTGCACTCCTTTCCCATATTTTCCTGTAGTCCAGGTACTACTATTCACTGTGCCGTTGTTGGAATTGCCTGAGGAATCATTGGCTGAGGTGCCGGAACCTTCCTCCATGTTTAGTTGGACTTTAGGCCCTGGAGCCCAGTTATATAGATCAGAAACTTCTTTGGGGGAAAGAGCCCGGTTATAAATACGGGTTTCGTCAATAGAACCATTAAAATCACTAAAACTACAACCTTCTCGACAACCAAGTTGGAAAGGATCAGCAGAAACAGTGGTAGCTGTTAAGCTGTTATTACTAATTGTGCCGATATTTTGTGTTCCATCAGAATAAATCTTGACTCCATTGGCATTTGAGGAGCCATCATAGGTTACAAATATATTATGCCAGGTGTTATCACGGACATTAACATTACCTGTTACATCGATAGCATTGGTGCTTTGGTTGTTGGCTAAGTGAAAAGAAATGGTGCCATTAGCGTTGATAGTAACTCCATAACCTTCTCCAGCATTATCATTATCCCATTTGGCGACGACAAACTCTCCTGAACCCCCAGCAGCTGATTTTACCCAAACACCAATAGAAAAGGGGTTAGTTCTTTCAAAGCTTAAGACATTTCCCATGCTGATATAATCTCCTGTGCCATCATAAGAGGTTCCATTACCATATTTACCAGTAGTATTGGCAGTATTACCGTTCCAGGCACCATCTCTACTGTTTCCAGATGAATCACAGCTATCGTTTACTCCACCAGTACAAGTATTAGCAGCTGTCTCATTCATTTTCCAGTAGCCTACCAGGCCATTTGATAACCAATCTTCTGGTTTAGAACCTAAAACAGCAGATGTTCCTTGTTTTGTCCCGGCATTAGCTTTGCCAGCCAGGTAATCCTGCTTGACCTGAGCAGCAGTCCGGGCATAAGAATAAATTTTCAGCTCATCGATGTAACCCTTAAAAATATCAGAAGCACCACTATTAGCAGCCCCTATGGTTGCATTGATCGTATAAGACAAAGTTGCCGTTTGCGCATTTGTTTTATTTAGGACTCCGTCGATATAAATTCTTACATTCGTACCGTCATAAGTTGCAACTAAGTAATGCCACTTATTATCATTTACCGCTATTGTTCCCGCAGTCCAGGCATTTCCTCCAACCCAAAACCGAGGATTGTTAGATGCATCTAGGGCAAGGCCATAGCCTTGATAAGGACTGCTAGGGTTGTATTTATAGAAGATAAAGCTATTTGCTACTCCTGGAGTACGAACCCAAGTAGAGACAGTGATATTAGCTGGTTTTAGGGCAGTATTATCGGAAACGGCAGTATAGGCAGTTGAGCCATTAAAATATAGGCATTTTCCACTAATACATTGATCTTCTGTAGTCCAGGTGGGTTTGGTGGTGCCTGATAAAATTCCATCATTGTTACTAGGCGCTGAATCTTGAGTTGTTGTTCCTTGTCCGTCATCAAATTTCCAGTAAGCTGCCGGTCCCGGGCCTTGCTCCTCTGTGGCAAAAGAGGTGGAAGGAACAGCCTGGCCCTGGACAGCAGTCAGGATAGAAGAAGTGGAGTCATTGTAAAGCTGGGTAACTTCAGAAGCAGAAAAGGCACGGTTATAGATACGAAGCTCGTCAACATCACCTTTATAATATTGTCCAGTGCCCCCACGAGAGGCAATAAACACGGCTGAAGCGTTGGTAGTAGTGCCGGTAGTGGTATCCGAAGCCGTACCGTCGGCAGCTCCATCAATGTATAACCTTAAAGTAGAACCATCTTTTACTCCTATTACATGGTGCCAGGTTCCCCCTGTAATGGCAGTTGATCCTATAGGAAAGGGATTGTTTGTCCCATCATAACGACCAAACAATATAGAATTGCCTTGAAACCGGAACACATAAGAATATCCTCCAGTACCGCTCCATTTTTCAACGATCGCATCCCCGTTTGCGTTAGTACCGCCATCTTTAACCCAAAAAGATAGGGAGAAATTTTGATTATAAGCAAAGTCAATATTATCTGTGTCCGGGATAGAAACGGTGTCATTACTGCCATCAAAGGTGCCGGCGTTGGCATATTTTCCTGATGAGGTAATTGTTGGGGCAGATGTATTGGGGCAGGCTGTGCCATTATTAGCATTTCCAGACAGGTCTTTAACAGTAGCGGTGGAACAGTCACCTGTCCAGGAAGCTTCATTCATATTCCAATACCCAACCAACCCATTGAATAGCCTGAATTTGTTAGAGTCTGATCCGGCTTGTGCTGTTGGGTTGCCGTAGTACATATAGAGGGTGTAAGTGGTGGTGTTTTTGGGAACTAAATCTGCTTGAACCCAGATTTTAACAGCAGTGGTAGTAGAGTTATCACAAGAGGAAGCTAGATAGTAGGGGAGGGCTTTACCCCCTGTAGAGGTAAATCTTAAGTCTTGGCAGGCAGATTGAAGTTTAGAAGAACCTAAGGTAGAGGTATTTACAGTCAAAAGCGTTTCTAAATTAGAGATATCAGAGGAGGAAGAAGTAACTGTCATAGTAATAGCCTGCCTGTAAAGCCAGTTTTCATCAAACCAGGCAGCTCCTACCTTAGCAGAGAAGAAATAACCATATAGAAAGATAAGAGCGCTAGCCACTAAAATAGCTGGGAAGATAAACCCAGCTTTTTTGAAAATCTTTATGAATATATTTTTAGGTAATTTTGTCATTTTTCTATTAGATGACTGATCAACTTTTGTCTTTTATGTGCGCTATGTTTTAATTCGTATTCTCTCCATCTTGCTAATGACTGATTTGGATATTCCTCATAACCTATGAGAATAAGTGGCACTCTATATTTAGTAGATTTATTATAACCAGCATTGTGATTTTTTAATCTCTTTTCTATATTATCTGTTTGCCCAATATAGTAGTTTCCGTCTTTTAAACTTTTTAATAGATACACGTAGTATTTATTCATAGTTTATGTTCATCAAACTCTCCGAGCCTACGGCTCGTAGAGCCGGAGGCCAGGAAGCTTGGGCTGGTTTAGAAAAGTAGGAAAAAAGGAAGATTAAGGCTCCAGCCACTAAAACAGCAGAAAAGAAAAAGAAAATTGGTTTGATTAGTCTAATACGTCGAATTAGTCTCATTTGTCTAATTTTCCCTCACGAAAGGCGAGACGTCTTTTAAAGAGGTTTTCTGAATAGCCTCCTTCAGAGATAAACTTTTCTTCTAAAACTTTGAGCATCTTATCTAAGAGATAGTTTTCCTTGTTGATAAGGGTGATTAGCAGGTTACAGAAGCTTTCTGGGTTATTGGTCCAATGGGTCCAATTAGACTTATTAGTCTCATTAAGAGAGACTCGGAGAGCGCGAATCTTAAGAACCCGGGGATCTTCCTTGTCCCAGAGCTTAAGGTTATTAGTTCTTAAGAAGTCCTTGTAGTCTTCTAAGAGCTCTCCAAAGCTGGCCCTGGCTACTCCGGTCAGCTTAATGTTCATCTTGAGGCTTTTTTCTAAAGAACCTTCCACAATATTTTGCTTGCCCGATCTGACTGCCTGGATCATTTGATCAATGGTTCTATAAGACAAATTGGTCATATTAGACTTATGAGTCAAATATGTTTTGCAGAAAAGTACAGTTAGATCAAAGATAATTACTGCCTGTTGATAAATTATTAGGTTTTGATAGCCTCCGGGCTTTTTAGGATTGGTCAAATTTGTCATATTGGTTTAATTAGTCTTATTGGTCGAATCTACAATCCACCAGTCAAAGGGCAGATCATAAGTTAGGGGTTTGTCTAAGCTAACAGTAAAGCTAACTTCACCACTAATAGCTTTAACATAAGGAGTTTGACCCGAGGTGGAAGCTTTGGGAGTTAAGAAGACTTTGGATTTAGTATCTACCACAGTGGTAAAGATTACCACTGTGGTTTTTCCGGCAGGGATTTTCCCTGATCCCAGGCTGGCTGAGAGAATATCAGTGTTATCAATCTCCAGCTGTTTGGTTGTTACTTTTTGAGCTATTATGTTACCTTTATTATCTATTGTGATGAGGTTATTAAAGAAATCAATATTTCCTGCCAGGGGACCGTTTTGCAGGTAGAGGGTACCTAAGGAACTTAAGGAATCTCCAGTAATACTCATAGTCCCATCTATAGAGAAGTTACCGGCTATGGTGGTATTACCCAGGTAAGTCTCACCTAAAGATTTTAAGGAGTTTTGGAAGATCCCTTCATAAGAGGTGAGTAAGCCGGAGATGGTAGCCTCAGAGAATTCACCCAGGGCCAGAGGCGGGCGAAGCGATAGAATCTGTGTTTGAGATCCTATCGGTCGAAGACTCCCTCCAGGATGACGATGAGACTTCCAGTTGGGTTAATCTGGCAGATAAAGAAGCTACTTGGGACTGGAGATTTAAAACGTCATTTTGGAGTGAAGCCGAAGGAGAAGCGATAGAATCAGATCCTATCGGTCGCTGCGCTCCCTCCAGGATGACGGAAGAGGAGGTAACTAAGTTGCCCTTGGAGTCCAATGTTAAATTAGCCAGTAAATCTAAAGGATCAGCAAAGGAAGTATTAATAAAGACTAGAATTTTCCCTTGTTTCACCCCATCCGAGGTGTTGGCTGAGTTGGCTGGGAAGTCTTCTAAAGCTTTTCCAATAACTGGGCCAGGTTTGGTAGCCTTCATGGCTATACCTGGTAGGGAAGAAGAGGTTAGATAATCTCCGGCTTTAATCTCACCGGACTCAGTAGATACTTTGACTGGAACCTGTCCTGCTAAAGCTATTGGATAGCTGCTTTCTTGGGCTGGACCGTCCTGAAGGATTATTCCCGGCTGAGTGGAGACAACGCCAATAGTTTGTTTCTCATAAGCAGAGCGGGATTTTTTAACCCTTGCTTTTTGGTCTTGATCAATACTGACTACGTCTCCGGCCTCTAAATTTTCAGTGCTAACATAAACCTCGGCTAAGTCAAGTCCGGTCTGGGTTCCTGAATTCTTCATCCAGTTGACTAAAGTCCAATCTGTTCCATCATAGATCCAAACAGTCAAATCTTTAGCGGCAGTTACAATATCGGCAGCACCGCAATTTAAGTTAACAAAAGGCGTACAGTCATAAGTTATCGCTCCGTTACTTTCTACAAAGATGATATGCCCTGCTGAGAGTGTCCCGGAACCTGCATCAAAATCGGTAATGGTAAAGGTGGTGGTGTTGGTGATGAAATGTGTCCCTGCAGAGACATCAGGAGTGGCATCGGAATCAGTAAAGGTCTGCTGGGCTCCAAAGCCAACGGCTCCATCAAAGCGGGAAGCTCCGGCATCAACCCACAAGGCATAAGGGTTGGTAATCACTGCCGAAGCAGCTACTGCCGGGGCGTTTTCTACATACAATGTAGCAGCATTGGTGACAGTTAAAGAGGAGGCAGCAGAGATAGTGGGCTGCATGAAGCGGTTAAACCTTTGGTTGGTAAAACCGGCAGTAATGGTATCAGTATGGGCCAGCACTGCTATATCAGATGCTTCTGCAGTCATGGTTGTATGGGCCCCCGGGGTGAGACTTAAAGCAATCTGCCCTCCTGAGACAGCTGATTGTGCTTGGGTTATAGAGCCATTAGTGTTAACTTGGAACAGATCACCGCTGCCCACAGATAAAAGTGCGGCAGGAGAGGTATCACCAATACCCACATTTCCTCCGGCAAAAACAGCAGCATAGTTAGTATCAGCTCCAGTGGGGGAGGCTACATAAAGCATAGTTTTTAAAGAAGTGCCATTGGTGGAAGAAGTCCCATTGGCAATGTACAACCCATATTGGTTAACTGTCCCGGCATCAGCATTATGGGAAGCAGTGGTAGTAATATATTCTCCATAAACATTAGTAGTTCCTGCTGTAGCTAGAGTTGAAGAAGGAGCAAGGTAGGAACCATAAAGGTTTAAAGTATCATCAGCGTTGGCGGTTACCGCTGTGGAGGCTGGTTGAGATCTTAAGCCATAGACTGTTCTGGTTTGAGTGGCTGCCAAAGCTCCGGTGGCCGAGGTGGCCAGATCCAAGCCAATTAAGGTATCACCGGTAGTAGAGGAAGAGGTCACGGTTGAATAAAGTCCTATCCCGGTTTTAGCAGCATTGCCGGTTAAAGCCAGGGTAGAGTAGAGTTGGTAGTCAGTATTAGCAGCAGTGGTAGAGTCAGCTCCGTTGATATATTCCCCATAACCTGTGACAGCAGCTCCAGCAAATGTTGGGCCAATATTAAGAAGCTTTCCTGAGGTTAAAGTGGTAGAGGTAATATTTACTCCAGTACCGGTAGTTAAAGTAGTGTTAGACATATCAACACCAGTTCCGGTAGTGATAGCAGAATCCAAAACTATGGATCCCTGGTTAAAGGTTCTTAAAATTAAGTCTGAGGAGTTAAAGGTTTCCCCAGCTTGAAGGTATAAAGGGGCAGAGGATTTAATAAAGGAAGCTGTGGGGTTGGTGAAGTTCAAATCATAGGCTACAGCTACATCCCCAGCTGAGGTAAAGTTAGCAGGCAAAGCTGAGGTCATGGTGGTATCAGAGACAGAAAAGACTGAAGATCCCTGGCTTTTGATGTTTAGCAGGTTCCCCACAAAGGCATAAGCATTGCCGGTAGAGATGGAAACCAGATCTCCGGTAGCATAAATATTAGTTGTGCCGGTGGGGGACCAATCAAAAGAGGCCAAAGAGCCGGAAGTTAAGCCGGTAGAGGTTGTAGTTAAGCTAAGTAATTTACCAGAGCTGAAGGTATTGGCAGCCCCGGTACCTATATTTAATAAGGTACCAGAGGTTACTCCCGTGGAGCCAATGTAGGCCTCGGTGCCGGTTAAGGTGGTATTGTCAGTAAAGACAAATCCCGAGGTGGTGGTGGTACCGGAAACTACCGAGGAAGTGAAGGTTTGGGAACCAGTGCCCGAGGTAAGAGCTAGGGCAGTAGAGGTAGTGTTGTTACCGATAGTGATGGTTTTGGCATTAGCTCCGGTGCCTAAGTTTAAAGCTCCCGTGCCTTTGGAATCGATACCTAAAGTAATATTTGTATCAGATCCTGAGGCTGCCATGGAAACAGTCGAGGGAGACCCGGTGGCTGCGGTAGTAAAGGTGAAACCGTTGACAGCCGTTGAAACTCCAGCCACCTTAAAGGTGGAAAGTCCGGCTTGTTGTAGATCTAAAAGATTGCCGGCAAAGGTTTGGGCTGAGTTGATACCTAAACCTGTCCCTGAGGTGGACCAGCCGGTAGAGGTGGTACCGGAGGGCTCAACTAACAGTTGTGGTTTGGTGGTGGTAGCTGTGCCTCCGGTAAACCAGGTACCAGCCAGAAGAGCTCCATAGTTAGTAGTAGCTCCGGAAACCGTGCCGAGATATAGACCGTAGTTGGTGGTAGCTGCTCCGCTATCTCCGCCCAGGTATAAACCATAGTTAGTGGTGCCCGTGGAGGTAAGAGCCGCGACATTGACTCCATAGTTAGTGGTGCCTGTGCCGGATAATGCTCCGATATTGATACCATAATTAGTAGTGCCACCGGTGGTAACTACTCCTCCCAAGTTTAACTGAGCGTTGGTGGTGGTGGTAGCAGAGGTGAGGGTGCCGGTGGAAATTTGATAGTTGGAAGTGGTACCGCCGGTCATCGTTCCCAGATTGATTCCATAGTTGGTTGTTCCTGTGGTAGAGATATTGCCGATCGTAAGACCTGCTCCGGTAGCTCCTGTTCCCGAGATTGCTCCGATGTTGATTCCTTTATCAGCGGTTGTTCCGGATAATGCTCCGATATCCAGCCCTGTGGAAGTAGCTCCAGTTAAAGCAGCAACTGCCAGACCATAATCAGTGGTAGCTCCAGTGGAGACAAAATAACCTCCATAGTTGGTAGTAGCAGCTCCAGTCACAGAAGAATAAATACCATAGTTGGTACCAGTGGCAGCAGTATTAGCTATATTTATCCCTCTGTCACTCACAGTAGAGGTAGCAACATCTAATTTATATGCAGGGGTGGCTATCCCGATGCCGACGTTGCCGGTATTAAAGACAGCAGCATAATTGCTGCCTCCGCCGGTGGGAGCATCAACAAAAAGACCATAAGCATTGGTGGCTCCAGCTGCCACGGCTCCGGCAGCGATCCTTAGCGTAGAAGCACTGGTAATAGTGGCAGAGCCAGCCGGAATAGGAGCTCCGGCAATGGTTAAGGTGTTGGCTTGATCAACAGTTATAGCAGAGCTATCAGTGATAGTGGGGGCGTTAAACAAAATACTATCCATACCGGAAGTTACTTGAGTGACTCCGGTTAAGGTAATAGTGGGGGGGGTAAAGGTGGCTGTGGTGTATTCAGCGTTAGTAGCTGAGGTAATAGTCGGGGCAGTGCCGGCTGCAAAGGTAAAAGCCGACACTCCGGATAAGGTACTCCTGGTGTCAATGGTTTGATAAGCGTTGGTGCCGTCAGTAAACCTAAAGGCGGTGGCGGTATTGGCCGGGGTATGGAAAACAGAAGCAGCGTTGGATTGTAAAGTTATGGCTCCGGCTGCCGAGTTGCCGATAGAAATGGCTCCGCTGGAGTTGCCGGTATTAATATTGGTGTCGTAATTGGAGGAAGCATTTAAAGAAATGGTCCCGCCGGTAACAGTCAAACCGGTTTGTCCGGTTAAAAGCCCGCCGGAGGTGATAGTGCCGGTGCCTTCGGAGGTAATATTGCCGGAAGTGGAAATGTGGTCGCCGGTTGTCACCGGGGAAAGGGTGCTGGTGCCGGAGTTCCTTTTCCAAAAACCGACATCTCCTCCACCTCCGGAGGTGATTGAACCGGAACAGGTGAAGTTGCCGGTGGTATCATCAACAGTACAGCCGGTTGACCCGGACCCTCCGGCTAAATTCAAAGATCCTCCGGCGCCGGGGTTAACGGTTAAAGAGGTGGCAGCGGTAGAAGCGGAAATTACCGGGGTAGTGCCGGCGAAGGTTAAGGCGGTGGAAGTTAGTGTGTTGGAGTTAACGGTGGAAGAAAAAGTCACTGCTCCGGCTATTTGTAAAGTACCGCTGCCGGTAGTGGAGATACCACCGGAGGTAGTAATGGAGTCTCCGGCAGTGGAAGGAGAAAGGCTAGTGCCAGCTCTGGTCCAGTAACCGCTGGTACCTGTTGACCCGCCGATAATATCCCCAGCACAGGTTAAGGTGCCGCTGGAGTTGGTAACGGTACAACCGGTAGAAGAAGACCCTCCGGCCATATCCACATCCCCGGTAGACGAGCCGGCAATCACTACCTTACCGCTAGTGCCGGCATCTAAGTTGATATTGGTCCCGGCAGTGGAGGCAGAGATAGCCGGTGTTGCGCCGGCAAAGGTTAAAGCGGTGGAGGAAAAAGTATTGGAGTTGATGGTGGAGGAAAAGGTTACCGCAGCGGAGGTGGTGGCTCCTCGGGCAGTAACAGCAGCTAAAGTATCAGCCTCGGTGCCGGTGATGGTAACAGTTGTGCCGGAAGCAGAAATGGAGTTGATACCGGCTCCGGCAATAGTCAAAGCCCCGGTTAAGGAGTTGACTGAGGTGACACCTCCGGAAGCATTAGCCCAACCGGGTATTCCTGAGGAGACAGTGAGAACTTGTCCGGAGGTGCCAACATTAAGTTTTTCCAGAGTATCTGTAGCAGAAGTATATAGTATGTCACCTTTTGTATAGGATGTTAGCCCTGTTCCACCATAGCCTGTGCCAATTTTAGTCCCATTCCAAGTACCGGTAGAAATAGTTCCCAGCCCGGTAATACCGCTAAAGGAACCGGAGATGGTATTAGAATCTCCGGATTTAATGGTTTTGTTAGAGAGTGTATCAGTGGTAGTTTTGGAAACTAAAGTATCAGTAATATCCGGTAAGGTTAGAGTTTTAGAAGAAGAGGTAGGTGCCCAGGTTAAAGTACCGGTTGTTCCTGTGCCTAAAACTAACTGATTAGAAGTAGAGGATAAAGATAAAGAGGAAAGGTTGAGGGAAGAAAAGGTGGGAGAAGAGGTGGTGGAAAGGTTTTGATTTAAAGTAACATCCCCGCTGACCTCTAAAGAGCTCCCGGATAAAATATCAGCAAAAATCATTCCCGAGGTGGTGGCAGTCATTTCAATGCCGTTCACACTACGGCTGACCACCAGATCGCCATTGAGGAAAGTATTAGAGTTAATCTCTAAATATTTAGTTACTGTCTCTTCTGCTAAAACAGCAGCTTTACCTTTGTTAACACCAGGGGTTAAAAACTTCTCAACCCCTGGTGTTTGATCAGTTTGGGCTAAGTAACCTGGTGAGACTGCTGGTAAGATTTTTAAGGCCAGAGAGTTAAAAGGGGAAATTAGTGCTGGGATAGTTAAAGCTGGTGTAGTCTGATGCAGCAGCATCAAACTACTGGTTATCAAGGTAGTAACTAGAGTAATAATAAATACGGTGATAGCTAAGATTTGATAGAGTTGGGACAGATAAATTTTCTTCAGTTGAGTTTCTTGGTGATATCTTTTGATATGCAGTGCTGGGGTTTGAGGAAAGTCTTGCGGTAGGTAAACTATTGGCCGCTCTTTTTCCAGCTGTTGCTCTTGCCTGATAATCTCCTCTGTTTTTTGGCTATTTGCTTCAACCGTCTCCATCAAAGTGGGCTGGGCAACAACTGTAGCGGAGATCTTTTTTAAGCAGGCTTTAGTTTTTTTCCCTGTTAACTTAGGATTTTGGGTAATTATTTTTTTTAATTGAGCCAGGTGGTATCTTCTGCTGCCACCCTTAGTCCTCTTAGGGAAGATCTTTCCCTGCTCCTCCCAATTGCGCAGTGTTTTGTCCGACACACCCAAAAGAGCCGCTGCTTCTGAGATAGTATAGAAGTATTTTTTAGAAAATTCCTCTGTCTGAGGATCATTTGATAAAGTCTTGTTTTTATTGTTCATAAATCTTGGAAATTTGAACTTAAAAGTTGGAAAAATTCAGACCTAATTTAGTTTTAAATAATTCCAGACAAAACGTCAAGAGGGAAAAGTAATTTTGCCTAAAGCAGTTGTTCTTCAGTTGAGATAAGTACTGCTTTGTAAACCCCTTGATATAAAGATCCAACTCTTTTGTATTTTTTGTTAAAGTACATGGTATATCTAGTACCTAGGGAATTTATAAACTTATCCATTGACTCGGTACCTTTTTGTCTGATGGTGTAGAAAGAGGATCAGATATAACTTTGAATAGTCCTTCCCTGCAAGGCCTGGCCTTTGGTGACTTTGGTGAGGTACTCTTGTTTGTGAAAGGACTTTAAATAAAAGTTGGAAAAAATCTTTTCTAACTTTTGATGCTAAAAGTAATCACTTTGCCCTATAATAGAAGGATTATTTTCCTATAGTATTTAGATTTTTTTAAAACAGAGAAACAGTTTGTCAGCTTGATAGAAGATCTATCGGAGGACTTTTTTCAGTAAGTTAATAGCAGTGAAGATAGATATCAGATAAAAGAAGTAGATGAAGTCTAGTTTAGGTGTAAAAGTGAATGATAAAGATCTATAAAAACTGTAATATTTTTGTAAATAAATGGTGAGAAAGTAGTAAGATTTTTGGAATAATTTTTAGATCATTTATGATAAAAAAGTGGTTCTGTATCAATCTAAAACACCTATTGAAAAATTTAGCAAAGTATAACAAGTTTTGCTAAAAGTTAACAAAGTTGAGGCTAGGTTACAAAGTTAAGAACCTTCCCTGGGACATAAACACTGTTTTTGACTTCTTTACCATCTAAAAATTTTTGGATTTTAGGGCTTTTTTGAGCCTGGGAAAGGATAAGTTCTTTATCCTGGATCATCTCTCTATCTATCAGCAGTTGATCTCTGACTTTACCGTTAACCTGAATGACCACCATGATCTGTTCTTCCTGCAAATATTTATCTTCCACTTCAGGCCAGGCTTGTTGGTGGATAGAGTAAGGCTGCCCTAACATTTGCCATAGCTCCTCAGTCATATGAGGAGCAAAGGGGGAAAGGACAATTAAAAACCTTTTCTTTTGGTCTAAAGTTAGCTTTTCATGGTAAACTAGGTTAGTAAACTCCATCATGGAGGCAATAGCTGTATTAAACTTCATATTCTCAATATCATTTCCTATTTTGACAATTAGCTTATTTAAAACTACCTCTATTTTGCTGTTTGCAAGAGAATCGATGTATTCTGAGCTCATAACTTCCCAGATTCTGGTTAAAAACTTATAAACACCATTGATGCTGGTGGGATCCCAAGAGATGGTATTTTCGAAAGGTCCCATAAAGCCTTCATAGACCCTTAAGGTATCTGCTCCATACTTGTTAATGATTTGATCAGGAGTTACTACATTGCCTAAAGATTTGCTCATCTTTCTTCCGTCTGCAGCTAAAACCAGACCAACACTGGAAAGCTTTTGGAACGGTTCAGGTGTAGAAACTACACCTATCTCATACAAAACTTTGTGCCAAAAACGGGAATAAAGAAGATGCAGCACTGCATGCTCAGCCCCGCCAATATACCAATCTACCGGCATCCAGTATCTCTCGACTTCACTTGAGACAAGTTTTTCTTGGTTGTGAGGGTCAATAAAGCGCAGGAAATACCAGCAAGACCCGGCCCACTGAGGCATGGTATTAGTTTCGCGTCTGGCTGGACCACCACATTTAGGACAGGTAGTATTGACCCAATCTGTAACTTGGGCCAGCGGAGACTCGCCGGTGCCGGTTGGTTCATACTCTTTAACCTCTGGTAGTTTTAAAGGTAACTGGTTCTCAGGGATAGGAACTATGCCACAGTTGGGGCAGTGGATTAAAGGGATTGGTTCTCCCCAGTACCTTTGGCGGGAGAAGATCCAGTCCCGCAGATGATATTCAACAACTCTCACACCCCACCCCCTTTTTTCTAAGTGGTCCATAATAACTGTTGAAGCTTCATGGATATCTAACCCATCTAAAAACTCGGAGTTAGTTATGACTCCTTCTTTTTCTTGGACCTGCGCAGCTGTGGTAATTTCCGAAGTATCCTTATCTTTACCTACAACCACTCTAATGATTGGTAGGCTAAACTCTTTGGCGAACTCAAAATCTCTGATGTCATGTCCCGGAACTCCCACTACAGCTCCTGTTCCAACATTACCTAAGACAAAGTCGCTGACCCAAATAGGCAGGCGCTTGCCATTTAAATTATTAATGGCGTAGCTTCCGGTAAAAACCCCTGTTTTGGCTCTTCCCTGGGCAATTCTTTCTTCTTCTGAGCGGTTAATAGTCTGAGAAACATATTTTTTAACCTCATCCAGGTGTTCTTTTTTAGTAATTTTGTTTATTAAGGGGTGTTCTGGTCCGATGACGATGAAGGTTGCCCCAAAATTAGTGTCTGGTCGGGTAGTAAAGCAAACCACTTCCTGATCACTACCTTGGACCTTGTAGGTAATATTAATACCTTCTTTGCGCCCAATCCAATTAATCTGCATATCCTTAATAAATCTGGGCCAGTCTAAGTTTTGGACACCTTCCAACAACTTATCAGCATAATAAGTGATCCTTAAAATCCATTGTCTGACCAGTTTCTTTTCTACCGGTGTGCCGCAGCGTTCACATTTACCATTGACTACTTCTTCGTTAGCTAAGCCTGTTTTGCAAGAAGGGCACCAGTTAATAGGAGCTTCTGCCTCATAAGCTAAACCTTTCTCAAACAGTTTTAAAAAGATCCACTGGGTCCATTTATAATAGTTTGGATCAGTTGTATTGATCTCCCGGCTCCAGTCATAAGACAAGCCGGTCTGCTGCATCTGTTTTTTGATATGGGCGATGTTTTTGGCAGTGGTGATAGCCGGATGAATCCCGGTCTTGATGGCGTAATTTTCCGCCGGCAGGCCAAAGGCATCCCAGCCCATGGGATGAAGGACGTTGTAGCCTTTTATTCGGTAGTAGCGGGCTAAAATATCCGAAGAAGTATAGACCTTAAAATGGCCAACATGAAGCCCGTCCCCGGATGGATAAGGGAACATGTCTAAGATGTATTTTTTAGGCTTAGGCGAAGAATCTGGAGCTTGGTACAGATTACTCTCTTGCCATTTTTGCTGCCATTTTAGTTCGATCTCTTTAGGAAAGTATCTCTTCATAACTAGGAATGATCTTAGCATAAGGTGGATTTGAGTTCAAGGCAAGGGAGATATATTTCGTAAAGAAGTTTTAACTGTTTCCACAGAGATTTTCACAGACATAAAATCTACTCAAAGTTATTCTTACTGATATAGTTATGTAGTAAAAAGCTATATTTTTGGTTGTTAAGAAGTTTTATCGGGACCCATTTTGAAGCTATGCGAAAAACAACCTTATTAATATTGATATACAAAGATATATTGACAAGAGGGTCCAAGTTTACTACACTTTGTGTAGTTAGAGATTTGTAAACTTTGCCTATCAAGTAGGAGTAAAGGCAGACGGTTACTCCTACTTGATAGGTTATTAGAGATTCTAAATCATTTCTTAACCACAGAGCTCTTAACTGGTGAATTCTTTCCTTTTCACAGTATTTTACACAGATAGACTAAGCATGATTTTTCCAACTTTTAATCTTAAATCTTTCTAGTGGGTTGACGAGTAAACTTTTCCGTTTTAGGATGAAGTAAGGAGGATATATGCGCGACAACACCTGGCTTTTATCGAGGTTAGATTATTTGTGGTCTAAACATTTTGCTGATATTAATCAACCCAATAGGGTCTTTATCCGTTTTGGAAGATTTGCCAGGCTCCGTTTTGGATCTATTATGTTAGACCGTAAGAGTGACAGTACCTATATCACTATTACCGGGATGTTTCAGGATGTAAAAATTCCCCTTGAGGTGGTTGATCATACTATTGCCCATGAACTTTGTCATTATACTCATGGCTTTTCTTCTCCTCATGTAAGGCTTCATAAATATCCTCATGAAGGAGGAGTGATTAAAAAAGAGATGGAAAGAAGGGGAATGACATACTTATATAAAACCTACAGGTTATGGATTAGAGGATACCGGAAGGAGTTGAAGACATACTATAGAAGAAGGAGAATATAGAAGTATGGATGATCAAAACAAGATTGATGAGTTTATAGGTAAGTATAAAATTCCTCTCGTTTTAGCACTGGTGGGTGTGGTTCTTTTAATTGGGGGAATCGTCTCCTCGGGAGTTATCTCCAAAACCTTTGTCAAATCAACTAAGTATCCTGCTAATTCTCAAAAAAACGCAGCTTTGGCTCCAATGATTATCAAGGTGGATGTGGCTGGAGCAATAGAAAGACCGGGGGTCTACTTGTTAAATAGTGAGTCTAGAGTAGAGGATGCTATCAAGGCAGCTGGTGGAGTAACTCAGGAAGCAGATAGTCAATATCTATCACAGTCTCTCAATCTAGCTCAGAGGCTATCAGACGGGGTTAAAGTTTACATCCCTTATCAAGGAGATCCAGCATCTGTCTCAGGTGGATCAGTAGGCAGTGTAGCGGGTACTGCTTCTCAAAATAACATCGTTAATATTAACAATGCTGGCTCAGATGAGCTGGACAAACTCCCCGGGGTGGGACCGGTGACTGCTCAAAAAATTATTGATAACCGGCCCTACTCAGGGATCGAGGAGCTGCTGACTAAAAAAGCAGTCTCCAGGTCTGTTTATGAGAAGATTAAAAGCCTAGTAAGCACTTACTAAATTAAATTCAAATGAGTTTTGACTTTGAGTATGTTTAAAGTTGTACTGATAATCATCACATCATGGTCATTATTATTTACCTTCCGTGTTCTACAAATAGGAGGCTTAGATTTAACTTATAAAGAAGAAGGGGTGGAGCTTTTTAAGCCTGCTAGGGAGTATTTAGTGAAAGTGGTGGATCAGATTTTACCTTACCCTCAGTCAGCTTTACTCTCTGGAATTATCTTAGGATCTCAAGAAAGGCTGCCCTTTTATCTGAAAAATGAGCTCAAATCTACTTCTACCATTCATATAGTGGTGGTCTCTGGCCAAAATTTAACTATCTTGGCTGGTTTTATAATGAGCCTAGCCTTCCTTATAGGAAGAAAAAAGGCGGGGATATTTACCTTTTTGTTAATTTTTTTCTACAGCCTGTTAACCGGTTTCCAGGTTCCTGTCATCAGGGCAGCGATTATGGTCACTTTTACCTTTTTGGCTTTGATGGTGGGTAAAGAAAGAACAGGTTGGTGGGTACTGCTTTTGACAGCCGGTTTGATGCTGCTGTACAATCCCCATTGGCTGTTTAATATCTCTTTTCAGCTAAGTTTCTTGGCTACTTTTGGAGTGGTAGTGGTGGCTCCCATCCTTTTGGAAAGTTTGCAAAAAGTGCCTCAAATTTTAAGGCAGGATTTGGCAGTTACTTTGGCTGCCCAGGCTTTAGTCCTGCCGGTTATTGTTTATAATTTTCATCAACTGTCTTTGGTGGGAGTACTGGCTAATATTTTTGTTCTCTGGACTATTCCTCTGGTGATGGTAGCTGGATTTTTAAGTTTAGGAGTTGGGTTGGTCAGCACTTTTTTAGGGCAGTTGGTAGGGTTGGTCCCGGCAGTCTTGCTGACATATTTCATATATATAGTAGATCTATTTGCTAAACTGCCTGGAGCCGGTCTTGAGATAGGGGAAACATCAGTGATTTTTTGGCTAGGGTATTATTTGTTAATAGTAGCAGGAGTATGGTATCTGGCAATAAGGTCAAATAGGTAAGGAGTGTGCTATCATATCCTTATGGTTAAAAAACAGTTAAAGCAGGACTTAAAAAAGGCAGTAGAGAGTTTGGGCTATCAAAGTGGTGATATAGTTGTATCTATTTCACCAAATGTACTCTTTGGAGATTATACTGCAAATATCGCGCTGCAATTGGCTAAACAAAAAGACGGGGGCGGTAAGCAGTCTCCTTTGGAGATTGCTAAGGAAATTTTACAAAAGTTTGACCATCCGGACTATTTGGAGAAGGCAGAAGTTGCCGGTCCCGGATTTATCAACTTTTTTATCAAACCAGAAATAACTTCCCAGCAGGTGAAAGAGATTTTAGAGGAGGGAGAAAATTTTGGGAAAAACGAAAACGGTAAGGGTAAAAAAATCCAGGTTGAGTTTATCTCTGCTAATCCCACCGGTCCCTTAACTTTAGCTAATGGTAGAGGAGGAGCTTTGGGAGATACCTTAGCCAATGTTTTGTCTTTTAGCGGCTATGAGGTGGAGAGAGAATATTATGTTAATGATACAGGTAACCAGATTCGACTTTTAGGTGAATCAGTTTTGGCAGCAGAAGGGAAAATTGAGAAAAAAGAGGAATATTACCAGGGTGAGTATATTAAGGAACTGGCATCAGAATTTTCCGATAAATTGAATTTAGAACCTCAACAATTAGGCCATCTTTTAGCTGATTATCTGTTAGAAAAGGAGATTAAACCAGCTATAAATAGGATGGATGTTCATTTTGATCAGTTTTATTCGGAAAGATCTGTCTATCATCGAGGTTTAATTGATCAAGTAAAAATCCAATTAAAAGCTAGGAGCTTAGCTTACGAAAAGGATGGAGCTTTGTGGTTTAAATCCTCCCAGTTTGGGGATGAAAAAGACCGGGTTTTGCTGACTTCAGAAGAAGGCCGGGGGAAAACTGAGCCAACTTACTTCTTAGCTGATATTGCCCATCATTTAGATGATTTGGAAAAGGGCTATATCAAAAGAATTAATATTTTGGGAGCAGATCATCATGATTATGCCAAAAGGATCGAATGGGCAATGGAGGCTTTAGGCTTTAAGGATAAGATTGAAATTATCCTTATGCAAATGGTTAGGCTTTTTAAGGAGGGGCAGGAAGTGAGGATGTCCAAAAGAGCGGGGACTTTTGTGACCTTAGATGAACTGTTGGATTTAGTGGGCAAAGATGTAGCCAGGTTTTTCTTTTTAATGTATTCTCCTGACTCTCAGATTGACTTTAACCTGGATCTGGCCCGGAAGCAATCACATAAAAACCCCGTTTTTTATGTCCAGTATGCCCATGCCAGGATGAGTAATATCTTAGCCAAAGCCGGGGACAGTAGGGAGAAAGAGGAGCCCGGAGACTATAGCTTATTAAAACAACCTTCAGAGACAGCTTTAATCTCTCATTTGGTAGCTTTTCCTGATTTGGTCCAGGAGACAACTCAAAGTTATCAAGTCCATAAATTTACCAGTTATACTACTGCTTTAGCTGATTTTTTCCATAAATTTTATGAAAATTGCCAGGTTTTGGGAGCTCAGCCGCCCCGGTTAGAACAAGCCAGACTAGGTTTGGTGAAAGCTGCTAAAATAACTTTAGCTAATAGTTTAAATTTAATGGGAGTTTCAGCCCCTGAAAGGATGTGACTTATGTTTAGATCAGAAGGAAGAAGAAAAAGAGGGTTTGGACCCTTGGCTATCTTTAGATTGCTTTTATCTTTGATGATGTTTGCTGTTTTGGGTTTGGGAGTTTATCAAGCCTTTAGGTATTTTTCTGGAGGTACTATAGCTGGCCCGGACTTACTGGAAACAGATCCTAGGGCAGCTTTGATCTCCCTGATAACTTCAGAGGATTCAGCTAAAGTCCTTTTTGGACTGTTGGGTTTTGATTTGAAGGGGGTAACCAATAGCTCTACCTTAGGTATCAATACCTCACCTGCTGCTAAAAACTCTACCTCTGAAGGTAATTTAACCTTGAAGTTTGCTGTGGTTGCGGATACTCATAACGATAATGTTAATTTAGCTAAAGCTTTACAGCAGGTAAAGAGTGGTGGAGCCAAGTTTGTTGTTGGGTTAGGAGATTACAGCGCTTCCGGGACTTTACTTGAGCTTAAGGAGGCTAAAAAGGTTTTTGAAGCAACAGGTATCCCTTACTATCTAACTGCAGGAGACCATGATTTATGGGAAGCCCGGGAAAAGGGCTTGGCGCCGGAGAGCAACTTTACTAAAACTTTTGGTACGCCTTATCAATCATTTATAGATAGTAATATACGGTTTGTACTACTATTTAATAGTGATAACTATTTAGGTATTGAAGATTTACAGATGAGTTGGTTAGAGGAAGTGTTATCGGAGGATAAGGGTCTTATCACCTTTGTTTTTCTGCATGAGCCCTTATCTCATCCGACTGCTGACCGGGTAATGGGCAAGACTACTCCTAAACTGTTACCTCAAGCTCAGAAGCTGATCAGTATTTTGGCCGAGACAGGGGTTTCAGAGGTCTTTGCTGGAGATATTCATGCCTACAGCCGTTACAGTGAAGAGAAAACTGGGTTGAAGATGACTACTGTGGGAGCTGTAACCCAAGAAAGGAATGTACAGCTTCCCAGGTTCCTTTTAGTTGACGTCTTTGAAGATGGCAGCTACAATATCGAAGATATGGAGATTAAAGAATAAAAATGAATACTAATCCAATGATACAAAAAACATTAGTCTTAATTAAACCGGACGGTATGGCCCGGGGTTTGGCGGGGGAGATAATTTCCCGCTTTGAAAGAGTTGGTTTAAAAATTGTTAAGGCTAAGCTTGTTCAAGCTGACATAGAGTTAGCAAGCAAACATTATCCTACTACCCCTGAATGGTTGGATAAGGTGGGGAATAACACTATCAGTGATTGTCAAAAGTATGGATTGGATGTTAAAAAAACTATGGGGACGGATATTCCGGCCGAGATAGGGAAGTTGGTTCATAAATGGAATATGGAATATATTTTAAGCGCTCCGGTTTTTGCTTTAGTCTTTGAAGGTATTCATGCTGTTGAGGTAATAAGAAAACTTTGCGGTCCAACACTACCGCTTTTGGCTGCCCCCGGTACAATCAGAGGTGATTTTTCCAGTAATTCCGCCATCTCGGAAAATATAGAACATAAACCGATTAGAAATTTAATCCATGCTTCCGGAACTGTCGAGGAAGCAGAACGAGAAATTGCTCTTTGGTTTGGGGGAGAATAATTTGCAATATTCCCATAAAATTTTTGTTAGAATTTTCTATTTTTAATTTTCTTTTGGGGTAATGGTTAATAAATTAGTCATTATAGTTAGCAGATTAGTTGTGTGAGTGATAGTTTGTACTCAAAAATAAAAAGATTGTTCCAACAAGCTTTTTGGAGATGAGTACAAAAATTTCAATAGATCAAACTAGAACAATTGTTTGTCGGAGCGGAGGGAATTGAACCCTCTACTTCTCGAACCCGAATCGAGCGTTCTACCGATGAACTACGCTCCGTGATACTTAGTATTTTACCTTGCTTGGTGCTAGAATGTAAGTAGCTTAAGTTTTAAATAAAAGACAAATAAGGCTGATTTTGATAAAATATAAGTGTTTTAGGGGACTTAAATTTTAGCCCCTGTAGCTCAGTAGATAGAGCAGCCCCGTCCTAAGGGGTTGGTCGGGGGTGCAACTCCCTCCAGGGGTACTATGTTTAAATCAAAACGTTTTAGAAATATTTTTCTGATCAGATTTGCTGGATATTTTTTTATCCAGGTGGGTCTGGTAATCCTGGCTTTAGTGGTGGAGCCGGTGATTAATGAGGAGATGAAGTTTAGGTTTAATGAGTTAACCGGCAGGCAGTATATTTTGCCCCGTATTATTACTTCAACCTCAGACCAGCTAGATGGTTTAAACAGAGGTGGGGAATCAGTGGGTTTTGGGGACTTAAGGATTGGCGGAGTGGAAACGATTACCCCTGTTTCCACCGATTTTGGTATTGTTATTGAAAAGATTAATGCCAATGCTAAAGTGGTAGCTGATGTTAATCCAGCTAAAGAAGCTGAATATATGGCAGCTTTAAGACAGGGGGTAGCCCATGCTAAAGGTACTTCTTACCCTGGGCAAAAGGGGAATATCTATCTTTTTTCCCACTCTACTGATGCTCCTTGGAATGTAGTCCGGTTTAATGCTATCTTTTATCTTCTTGGTAAGCTAGAAACAGGAGATCGGGTGATTATTTTTTACCAAGGACGTCGTTTCGATTATATTGTTTTTGATAAGATCATTGCCAAGCCTGAGGAAACACAGTATTTGACTAATGTTTATCCCGAGTCAATTTTAACTTTACAAACTTGTGATCCTCCCGGGACCACTTTAAACAGGTTAATTATTAGAGCAAAACTGGTGGGAAGTTGAGTTGCTTAAGTTACTTAAGTAACTTAAAATATAAGAAGATGAGTAAACGTTTTTTGATCACCCTTATCACCTTGCTGCTCATCATTGCTGGAGCGGGGATTGCTATTGCCTTAACTAAAGGTTACACTTTTTCTTCTAAAGAAGGGAGGTTGGTAGGTACAGGTATAATATCCGTAACCTCTTTGCCTGATGGAGCTTCAGTCTATATTGATGGGCATTTAGCTACTGCCACCAACGCTAATATCTCCAATCTGCCGCCCCACAAATATAAAATGAAGGTCATAAAAGACGGATTCATCCCTTGGGAAAAGCAGGTTGAGGTAAAAGAGGGGGTGGTCTCGGCTATTAAAATTACACTTTTCCCGGCTCTCCCGACCATCTATCCTTTAACTCATAATGGGGTAGTCAAACCCATACTCTCTCCGGATGGTCAAAAATTAGCTTTTACTGTTCCTTTCACCCCCGATAATCCTTTAAGACAAAAAGGAGGGTTGTGGGTGTGGACGATGACTTCCCAGCCGATTGCCTTCAACCGTAACGCCGGCCCCAGGCAGTTGGTAGCTTCAGTTCCCAGTCTGGATTTTGCCCAGGCTTCTTACCGTTGGTCTCCGGATTCAAAGCAACTGTTCGTCACCATGCAGGAGAGTAACTTACCAGGGGATATCAATAAGCGAAGTTTTTTACTGTCATTTGAGAGTTCAACTTCCGTGACTGATCTGAAAGATATTACTCCCATGGTGGATTCAGTTGTCAAGGGTTGGGAAGAGGACCAAAAAGTTCAGGAAGAAACCAGAGCTTTATTGATTGATGATTTAAAATTAAAAGAGATAGCCACTCATCCCGGGACTTTAAAGTGGTCCCCGGATGAGACAAAATTCATCATAGGATCAACACTAGCTACTCCAAGTCCAACTGCAAAAGCTGTCAGTAGTGCTTCTGCAGAACCGGCGGGAAAGAGGGGGATGTTGAAAGGATATAGAGTTTACGATTTAGAGGAGCGGCAATATTATGATCTCCCTCAAGCTTTAGCTTATTATTGGTTACCGGAGTCTACCCATATTATCTTAGTACAAGAGGACAAAATAGGCATTGTGGAGTTTGATGGAAGTAATGTGGCAGAAATTTATGCCGGTAAATTTGAGCCCGAATTTGTTTTCCCCTGGCCTGATTCCTCCAGGTTGGTTGTGTTGACCTCTTTTGCTACCTCTACAGCTTCCAGTCCTAACTTATTTGGAGTAAATTTAAAGTAAACTAATTGACAATCCACCAATTAAACTGGATGTTAGTAATAGAGGGGGTTTTAACCTCCACGGTAAAACCGTAACCTGGAATTTGGCTGGTAACAGAGAGTATTTGATCAGTAATTGTGGTTGGAGTGATAAAGACAAGAGAATTTTCCGTTATTTCCTTGGTGTAAATGATTATTTTCCTTTGCCCTGCAGGCAGCAGACCTGTTCCTACAGTTTTAGTGAGGTTGATTTTAGTAGTTGTTACCTCACCCTGAGCTATTATGTTACCTTTATTATCTATTGTGATGAGGTTATTAAAGAAATCAACATTTCCTGCCAGGGGACCGTTTTGCAGGTAGAGGGTACCTAAGGTACTTAAGGAACTTCCGGTAATATTCATAGTCCCATCTATGGAGAAGTTACCGGCTATGGTGGTATTACCAAGGTAAGTCTCACCTAAAGATTTTAGGGAGTTTTGGAATATTCCTTCATAAGAGGTAAGTAGGCCGGAGATGGTAGCAGAACTCACCTCCCAGGAGTCAAGGCCCACCTGGGAGGTGTTAACCAGGGCAGCAGAAGAGGTGGAGAGTAAGACATCAGGAGGAGTAAGGGTTAAGGAAGCAGAAGTAGAAGCTTCCAGTTGGGTTAATCTGGAAGATCCAGCAGTGATGGACCAGCGGTGCTGACACTCAGGTGGTTCACCTCGGGGGAGCTCGCCTCGCGAAGCGGGCCAGGGCTCACCCCCGAGGTGTTGGCTTGGGCTAAAGATGAAGAGGAAAGCAAATTTCCATTTTGGTCTAAGGTGAGGTTAGCTAGTAAATCTGTAGGATCAGCAAAGGAAGGATTAACAAAAACTAAGCTTTTGCCAGTAGTTTCTCCTGAGTAATCCTCGAGTGCTTTACCAATCATTTGTCCGGGTCTGGTAGCTTTCATGGCTACCCCCGGAATAGAGGAAGAAGTGAGGTAATCTCCGGCTTTAATAGCTCCGGACTCTGTAGAAACCTTGATAGGTACCCTTCCTATCAAAGCTACCTTCTTCCAGTAGATACCGGAGACAGCAGAATCTTTTTCCTCTCCTAAGGTAATACCGGGAGAGGTAGAGATAACCCCAAGGATTTCCTTTTGATAAGAAGACGTTGATCTTTGAATTAGGTTTTGAGTTTTGAGATTTGAGTTTTGAGATACAACTACTATCTCTCCTGCCTCAATACTATTATCAGCGGTAGGATACTCCTCAGCTATATCAAAACCCCCGGTGACAGTAGAGGCTACAAACTTACCATTGATACCATAGATATTATTAATAAATCCAGCCGAGGAAGTACCTAAATCAGAGACAGGGTTGTAGACTACCACCGAATCAGTAGCTACTTGTGAACCAATAGAATCTGTTAAGGTCATGATCTGATAAACTAAAGCCCCTCCATCAGTACAGGTAGCTACAGAGGTGACCCTGGCATGTTTACTTCGGGTAGAGTTATACAGAATATGGGAGGAAGTCACTGAAGTAGAGGTTTGCAGTACTGCCTGGGTAGTACCGGTAGTTTGGGAGGTACAGGTCCCTGTTCCTGGAGCATCCACCAGAGAACCGGAAACTACCGAAGTGTTAGAGGCTGTTAGATTTCCTGAAAAGCTGGTAGCTCCCAGGGTTTTATTAGTTAATGTCTCAGATCCGGCCAAAGTAGCTAAAGTACCGGTGGTAGGTAAGGTCACGTTAGTAGTACCGGTGGAGGTTAAAGTTAAAGCATAAGCTCCGGAGGTGATTAAAGATGATCCCTCAGCTAAAGTTAAAGTGGCCGAGGTAGCAGGTTCAGTAATAGCTACTTTATTGATACTGGTAGCAGTAGCTACACCAATATTAGGGGTAGTTAAAGTGGGAGAGGTAGCCAGGACTACTGATCCGGAACCGCTGACAGTATTTCCTAAAACAGTAATAGTGCCGGTGGAATCAGGTAAAGTCCAGGTTCTGTTATCAGTTAAATCCGCGGAGGTAAAGGTACCGGTAAAAGAAGAAGCTCCACCGGATGCAGGAAGCAAAGCTAACTTATCAGCATTGGCAGTTGTTGTCCCCACTACCAAAGAACCGCTGCCCTTGGTGTTTAAGGTCAAGGAGATATTGGTATCACCTCCGGTAGCCGAAAGGGAAGGGGAAACAGTGGCAGCCGCGTTAGCCAAAGTGATCTCATTAACAGCCGAAGCATTTAAGTCCAGGATTAACAGCTCATTACCAGAGGAATCGGCTAGATAGCCTAAATCAGCAAATTTAGGAGCAGTTAAGGTTTTATTGGATAATGTTTCAGTTCCAGCTAAGGTAGCCAGGGTTCCGGTGGTAGGCAGGGTAATATTGGTGGTGCCTGTGGTAGTTAAAGTCAAAGCATAGTTTCCAGAGGTGGTTAAGTTGTTAGCTAGTGATAGAGCTGAACTATCAGTTCCAGTTAAAGTGATAGAAGCAGAAGAGGTCAAGGTTTTGCCGTCAGCAATGGTTAAAGTAGCAGAGGTGGCAGGAGCAGTCATAGTTACTTTATTAATACTAGTAGCTGTAGCTGCTCCAATATTAGGGGTAGTTAAAGTGGGGGAGGTAGCAAAGACTAAAGCCCCTGATCCCTGTTCATCAGAGATGGAAGTTGCCAGTACTGAGGATAAAGCTGTAGCAGTTAAATTAGAAGAAGCATCAGTGAATATTGCCCTGGAAGCAGTTAGTCCTGAGAAGGTAATAGTCCCTGAGGAAGAAATACCAGTTAGTCCTGAGACAGCCCCGGTAGCAGTTAAAGCCCCGGTTGATCCTACAGTAAAGAGGGCTGTATTAGAACCGTTGTAGACAATCATTCCCCCTGATCCTGCTAAGCTGGGAAAGTTGGTAGGATCTGATGGATCAGAGTAGTTAATCCGAACGATCCCTGATCCTTGGGCATTAAGTGATAAATTAGCTGAACCTAGATTAGATGAACCGGCAGAGGTGGAATCAGCTCCAGTGGCCTCTGTTAAACCATTAATATCATCAAAATATCCTGTCCAGGCAGAGGTGGAAGAGGAAGAAACAGCTATTTTAAGGCTGGTCACAGCATCCTTATTGGCAGAAGATACTCCGGAAATATCACAGGTTTTAGTTTCCCAGGTAGAAGCAGAAGAAACAGTAAAAGTACAGGTTTGCCAGCCACCGGTAGCATCATAAAACTGTAAATTCATATATGAACCGGTTCTACTTGAATAAACTTTAAACTGCAGATCATTTTTATTGGATAAACTGGTAGAAGTAATAGTCCTGGAGGCAGAATAGCTAGTTTGATCAACAGTCCCATAAGTTACTTTAGAAACAGCAGAAGAAACAGCAGAATTAGTCCCTCCAATTAAATATCCATAGGTATTGGAAGAGTCATCAGTAAAGGTGAAAGCCCCTCCCAAGTAGGTACCGGAAGATAATTGTGTCTGGCCTAAAGTTACACAAGAAGAAGGAGTAACATCCCCATCACTTTCTAAGGTACATCTGTAAACTGTAGTTTGCCTGGAAGTTCCATTATGTCCACCTATCACCCAAAGGTAATTAGTAGATCCCACAGTTCCCATAAAAGCCTGGGCTCCATATAATCCCTGAGGCAAACTATCCTGGCCTGTGGTAGTTAAAGCAGTGATATTGCCTGATGAATCAATAGTTCCTTTATAGATAGTAGATTGGGCAGTAGAACCATTTAATCCTCCTATTACCCAAAAGTAGTTAGTACTGGAAATAGTCCCAAAAACAGTAGAGTGGTAGGAAAGGCCAGAGGAAAGCTGAGTTTGGCCAGAAGTAGAAAAAGCAGAGATATCAGAACCGGAAAATGTTCCCTGATAGACAGTAGTCTGGTCCGAAGTCCCATTATTACCACCAATAACATAAAGATAATTAGCCCCATTAATAGTTACCACATTAGAAGAATGTCCATACAAAGCTTGAGGTAAAGGAACAGCAGAAGTAGAAAAAGCTCCTATAGACCCATCAGTAGTAGAAGCAGTAGCCTGATAAATAGTAGAAGTAGCAGAACCTGAAGTGTTTTTACCTCCTAAGACAAAGAAGGTAGGATTGGATTGGGTTGTGGTATAAACACCATCATTACCATTAACACCATTGTTGGAGGAGTTGTTTGTATTAACACCGCCAGTTCCTTTGCTAATGCAATTATTGTCGGAAGCGCAAGTATTGAGGTTGGATCCTGTAGTTGATAAATTTGAATATTCAAGAGTAATTCTTCCACCGCCGCCTCCGCCGCCTGATCCATCAGTAGAGTCAGCCGTGACGTTGCCACCATTGCCTCCACTTGCTGTGATTGTTCCTGAAATAGTTAAAGTATTTCCGAGCAGCCAGAGCCTTCCACCACTACCTCCTCCTGGACCAGGGGGCGTTGTAGTGTTTGTACCTTGTGCCCCATTGGTAGTTATTGTTCCACTAGCTGTAATGTCACCACTACTGATGATTTTTATGCCTTCTCCCCCGGCACCAGCTGTGGTGCCTCCAGCTCCACTACCACCTCCGCTCCCTGAATCGTCCGTTACGTAAGTGCTTCCTCCAGCGCCAGCTGGGCAATAGCTACCAGTACACCCCCCTGCTCCCCCTGCTCCCCCATAACCTCCACCACCAGCACCTCTACGAGATAAACATACCTGTTGTCCACCGCCAGGACCATCACCTGCATTGCAGCCAGAACCTCCATTATATCCCTTTCCAGCTAAATTAATGGTTCCAGCTACTGTTACATTTCCTGTAGCTTTGATAGTGAGAAAGTTGGAGGTGGTTTTTGGTCCATCAGTGGTTAAAGTGGTACCTGCAGAGACATTGATGGTAGTAAAGTTAAAGGTGGATTTGGTAGCGGTGGCAATAGTACAGGTAGAAGTACCTGATGTCCAGGTTAGTCCTGTCCCATTACAGCCTCCGGCTCCTGAGCCTAAAGATAGATCCAGTGTTCCATCTGCTCCTGTGCCTCCATCAAAAGGAGGGGTAGCTAGGGCTACAGAGTTATCCATGGAAGCAGTAGTTAAGTTATTGGTATTGGTAGTAAAAGTCCCGATATTACCGGTGGAGGAGTTAACAGAAGTATAGTAAATAGTATTAGTAGCATTAGCAGCTGTGCCATCAGATGATCCACCTACTGCATAAACATACTGGGTACCTCCTAAAGTTGGGGCAGTCAGACCAAAGTTGGTTCTGGCAGCAGGTAATTGTCCCTGGGAAGTAGTAGAAAAGGTACCAATGTTATCCTGGGTAGCCTGCATCTTTAAAGATCCTGAGCCTTCACTGTAAATTGTGGCTTCATCAGAAATGGGGAATTGGGTGGTATCAGATGAGGTATAGTTGGAAGCCTGGGAATCCAAAGAATCTATCTGGATATCTCCGGTATAGGTAGAAGGTGTAGTCATGGAAGCATAGGCAGAGTTAGAGTAGAAAAGGTAGTAGTTGGTAGAGGAGGTAGCTCCATCTAAGATAGCTGCTGATAACTGGAAGGTTAAAGTCACTCGGGAGGAGGAGAAGTTGGTCACATTCCTTCCCACTTCTGTATAAGTTGATCCTGAATCGGTGGTATAGAATAACCGGAAGTCTTTATATGGATCAGATTGTCCATAGGTATTGGAATAGATCTGGTTAGCAGTAGAGGCTGTGGTAATATCCAAAGTTACTTCATAGTTGGAAGCCAGATCACCTGTAGCTGTGACAGAGACAGCTCTTCTGTAGGTAAAATCATTGGTAGCCACAGAAGCAATATTAGCCCAGGCTCCGGGAACAGCAGTACCCACTATGGCTTTGGCAGCATCAGTCAGCTGAAAAGCAGAAGCATTAAGTTGCCCGGAGGAGTTAATGGCAAAGTAGGTGGTATCCCCGGCGTTGTTTTGGACTTGGAAGATATCGGAAGATCCGGAGGGGGCAGCTTTTAAAGTTAAAGCAGTAGTTGATCCGGTATCAGGAGCTATGGTGGTAGCACCTGTGGCTCCATCTACAAAAAAAGGAGCCGAAGAGGTAGTTCCACCGATAGCTACATCATCGGTAGCAGAGGTGGTAGGATAGACCACCCCGGAGGCTTTGGACCAATAACCTAAAGTACCGGAGGATGGGCCAATAATATTTCCCGAAATTGTTAAAGCCCCGGTAATGTTGGCATCACCTGTCACATCTAAGGAATAGGAAGGGGTAGTATCGTTGATCCCTATTCTGTTGTTGGCAGTATCAATATACAGTGTCCCGGAATCAATACTTACTGAATAATTAGAGGCAGAAGGGGAGATGGCTAAATCAGCATCCAAGGTCATGGAATCAGCTAATTCTGTAAAATCAATGGAATCAGCGGTAATCCCCGAACCGGACAGGGTAGTCCAAGACGGCAGACCGGAGGAGACAGCCAGCACCTGTCCTGAGGAGCCGATGGTCAGTTTAGATAAAGTATCTGAGGCAGAAGAATATAGTACGTCACCTTTGGTATAGGTAGTGAGTCCTGTTCCTCCATAGCCTGTTCCTATCTTAGTTCCGTTCCAGGTACCGGTAGAGACAGTACCCAGTGAGGTGATACCGGTAATATCCGGAAATGATCCGGAGATAGTATTGGAATCTCCTGATTTAATGGTTTTATTAGATAAGGTATCGGTGGAGGTTTTAGTAACTAAGGTATCAGTGATATTGGGTAAAGTTAGAGTTTTAGAAGAAGAGGCAGGTGTCCAGGTTAAAACACCGGTTATCCCGGTAGAGAAGGTAACCTGGTTTTTAGTAGAGGTTAAATTTAACCCTTCCACAGTAGGAGCTCCACCGGCTGCCAGCTCTTCATCTAAAGTTAAACCTTGACCGGTAATGTTTAAAGAGGTAGTCCCTAACAGATCCGAGATCTGAATTCCTCCTCCTTCTAAGGCTTCAAAGTTAACCCCATTGATAGTCCTGCCTACTACTAAATCCCCACCTAAAAATACATCCGAGTTAATCTCCAGATATTGCCTGGTAGTGGACTCTGCTAAAACAGCAGCTTTATTCACCCCGGAGGAGTCCCTTTGACTTCGCTCAGGGCCGCCATCCGGGGTGTGAGCCACAGTAGCTAAAATTAAAAAGCAGATAACTACCGCCGAGGAGGTAATAAAAAATATTTTTTTAAGCTGGCCAAAATAACCCTTTTTGCTTTGTTGATAACTAACTTCCGGATCGACCTCCTCACTACTGAGATAAACTAAGCTGGAAATGTTTGTTTTTGGTTGTTTGAAGATAATTTCCTCTACCTTTTGGCTGTTTTCTTCAAGCTCTTCCATTAAACCAGGGTGGGGGGAAGAGGGATGGGTTTGCTGTAGCCTTTTTAACGCAGCTATACTATATCTTCTAATTCCTCCCTCATTTCTTTGGGGGAATATTTTTCTTATTTTTTCCCAGTTTCTTAAAGTATCCGGGGAGACCCCTAAATAGTGGGCAGCTGGCCAATGGACAGTTTTTTCACCTTACTTTTACAATGACATCTTTCTATATTGTTGTCAAATATAAAATAAGCGTAATTCCTAGGAATTTTTAACGGTGTCAATTAATATCTGGAGAGTTTCCTTAGCTGCTTTTTCCCAACTGAATTTTTTAACTTGTTCAAATCCTTTGGCTACAAGTTGATTGGTAAGTTTTTCATCGTTGGTAATTTGTTTGATACCCCTGGTGATATCATCCACTGAGTAAGGGTTTACTAAAATAGCTGCATCTCCTGCTACCTCTGGGGTGGAGGAGGTAGTGGAGGTTAAAACTGGACAACCACAGGAGAAGGCCTCCAAAATCGGCAGTCCAAAACCTTCAAAAAGGGAAGGGTAGAGAAAGGCTTTGGCCCCGGAGTAAAGAGCTGGAAGGTGTTTATCAGGGACATAGCCTAGGAATTTAACATCATCTTCTATCCCCAGTTTTGTAGGAAGCTGATAAATTTCATCAGAGAGCCAACCTTTGGAGCCAGCTAAGACAAGATTTAGACTTTTAACTTGCGGGTCCTGTCGCTTCGGTATCTCAGGTGCGTCCTCTCCCGACGTACGTCGGGATGCGGTCGACACCTGAGATCTCTCCTGTGCGCCACCCACAAGGTAACCCTTGTAGGCTCTAATTAATCTTTCCAAATTTTTCCTGGGTTGGATAGTCCCAACAAATAACAAGTAACTATTTTTTACCAGATCGTACTCTCTCAAAACATTATTTAATACATCATCTTTGACGAGCGCAAACAGCTCTTGGTTGAAACCTTCATAGATTACTGAGATCTTTTTTTCCGGGATTTTGATCTTAGCGATGAGATCTTTTTTAGTGGACTCTGAGACAGCAATGAGGTGGGTAGCGGATTTAAGTTGGTGGTGAGTCATCAGGGAAAGATAGAGCCTTTGTTTTATTTGATGAGTTTGAGGGAGATACTCGGCTCCTAAATCATGGACAGTAACTACTGTTTTGAGCCCTGGTTTTCTAATTAAAGGGAGGGTATGGGCAGGAATAAAAAGAATATCCAAAGGATCTTTAAAAGTTTGCAGAGCCAAACCAAACTGGGTCCAAAGCCTGGGATAGGGGATGATAATAAATTTAAAATTTACAGGCCAGTCTTGCAGGGTCTGTCCTTGCAAGGCTAAACCAGCTCCTGGTCTTAGATAGATATAGTAGTTGTTAGTATGATCTAACTGGGCCAGGTGTTTTAAAACCTGATAGGAATAATTTTCAGTGCCAGTACGTTTGCCTATAAAGCTTCTGGAAGCATCAAATCCGATATTCATCCTATCTTTTACTAACACTCCTTTTATACAAATCCAAATTCTCCAGGGCTAGGCCTGTACCTAAGGCCACGCACATTAAAGGGTTCTCGGCAACATGGCAGGGGACTCCTGTCTCTTCAGTCATTAACTTGTCTAAGTTGTTCAGTTGGGAAGTTCCGCCACTAAAAACAATACCCTTATCAATAATGTCAGACGCCAACTCCGGAGGGGTCTGCTCCAGAACTCCTTTGACAGCCGAGACAATCTTCTGGATGACCGGTTGAAGCATCTCTGCTACTTCGTTAGTGGTTAGCTCAAAGGTTTTAGGCAGGCCAGTGACGGTATCCCTCCCCCGGATTTGCATGGTTTTATTGTGGGTTTCTTTAACCGGGATGGCTGAGCCAATCCTAATTTTGACCTCTTCAGCTTGATTTTCGCCAATAATGAGGCCGTACTGTTTTTTGACTCCAGATTGAATAGCTTCATCTAATTTATTACCTCCCACTCTAACTGAATTGTGAACCACCACTCCCCCCAAACAGATCACTGCTGCCCCAGTGGTTCCTCCGCCAATATCCACAATCATATTGCCGGAAGGATTGGCAATGGGAATTTTAGCCCCAATAGCCGCAGCCAGTGGCTCATCAATTAAATAAGCAGTCTTGGCGCCAGCGGAAAGAGTAGCGTCTAAAACAGCTCTTCTTTCTACTGAGGTTACTCCGGCAGGGACACAGATCATCACTTCGGGTTTAAACAGACGGGACCGGCCGCAGGCTTTGTCAATAAAGTACCTCAACATGGCTTCAGTAATGACATAGTCAGCAATGACCCCATCTCTTAGGGGTCGGGAAGCAGCAATATTGCCGGGAGTCCGGCCCAACATCTCTTTAGCTTCATTACCAACAGCTAAAACCCGGTTGTCATCAGTACCAACTGCCACGACCGTCGGTTCATCTAAAATGATCCCTTCCCCAGCCACATATACTAGGGAGTTAGCAGTACCTAAATCGATACCGATGCGTTTGCCAAAGTTAAACATTCACTGCCACTATACTTTAACCAAAACCCTATCACAAGTTCTATTAAAGACATCAAAGTAGATCTTAATCGGAAGTCAGATAACATCCAACATCTTCTCCATGATAAACTAGGTTATATGAACGATAAATTGGAGCCAGTCTATATCCTTGGAGTTCGGATAGATAGGGTCAATTTGCATCAGGCAGCGGAGCAGATAATGACCTGGCTTAAAGGTCGGAACAAACATTATGTCGTGACCACCAATGTGGAGTTTATTATGAAGGCTCAAAAAGACTCTCGTTTTAAGGAGGTGCTAAACAACGCTGACCTGGCTGTTCCTGATAGCCTAAGATTAGGCTGGGCTAACTTTGAGCTTAATCAAAAAAGTTTGTTAAAAAAGATCATCTTTTGGCCTTTTTTCCTTTTTCCAGTACTTTTGCCTAAGCCTCATTTCCCAGTGGTGGGAGGGGTATATCTTTTGGAAAAGCTTTGTCAGAGGGCAGCTCAAGAAGGTTTTAGTGTGGGATTTTTGGGAGGGAAAGAGGGGGTGGTCAAAAAAGCAGCTCAAAAGCTTCAGAAGAAATACCCGGGGTTGAAGCTAACAATAGCTGAAGATGGACCGGTAGTGAATCTAGATGGAAACGAAGTGGCGGGTTCGGTCCATTCCAGCGGTCACACTGATATTCTCTTTGTGGCTTTTGGGCAGGTGAAGCAAGAAAAGTGGATTGCCAAAAATTTACCTCATCTGCCAGTAAAAGTAGCTATGGGAGTGGGGGGTTCTTTTGATGAAATCTCCGGGGAAGTAATGTCAGCTCCGGGGTGGATTTGGAATTTAGGTTTTAAGTGGTTATTTAGACTGATCCTCCAGCCTTGGAGAATTACCAGGTTTAAAGCCTTGGTGAAGTTTGTTTTTTTAATACTGGTTTCTCCTCGAGTTTAATCTTGAAGTTTACCTTCTGTCAGTGTTATCATGGATGTACATCCTTTCCTATCATGCCTAACTTGCCTAGACTTAAAGAGATATCCTCAGGTTTTACCTTGATAGAACTTTTGGTGGTAGTGGCCATTATAGCTATCTTGGCAGTGGTCTCCCTAGCTTTGTTTGGTAATGTTCAAAAAGCTGCCCGAGGTCTAATATTGATACTCTGGCTAAAAATTTAGAGACCAGGTTTGATTATGGTTCTTCTTTATACCAGCAGCTGGATCCCAATGATTTTTCGGAAGGAGTAATCCCTAAAGATCCGGACGGATCAAGCTATTTTGGTGTACCTCAATCTGCCACCTCCTCTTTTCAACTGTGTGCTGCTTTAGATAACCATCCCTTAAGGTCTTGTAACTCACCCTCCCAAACCTGTTTTTGTAAAAGTTCCATGAGAGGAGATTTAACAGCCATTGGAGTCTATAATGGTACCTATCATCCTCCTTCTTGTGATCCCAACGGTACTTTAGATGATGGTTTGGTTGGTTATTGGAAGATGGATGAAACTACTAACTGGAATAGTACCCCTGGAGAAGTGAGGGACAGTTCAGGGAATGGTAATAACGGCACAGCTTATGGTGGAGCCAATATAACGCAGCATACACCAGATCCTACAGGTGTTTTTAAAAATGCCGGAAATTTTGATGGAAGTAATGATTATATTAGTACAGTGAGCAATGCTTTATTTACTAATGAGTTTACTATTTCAGGATGGTTTTATGTTTCTTCATGGAAGAATACTGGTCTTCCTGCTCAGGATATGGAGCTGATACTTTCCAAATGGCGTCGGGAGGTTGGTGATATTGACTATGGTGTTTACTTTGGCAGAAGTTATGGGGGTGCTAATTTTGTGATTTGGGTTTCTTCAGGAGTTGATACGTCTGGAAATTCAGCGCAGGTACCAATAGGTTCTGTTTCAGCCGGTGTATGGCATTATGTTGCAGCAACTTTTAAAGGAAGCTCTTTTTTAAGACTCTATCTTGATGGTGGAAATCCCGCAAATGAACAAACTAGCGGAGTATATTCATCAGTATCGAATCCATTAGGTGTTGTTCCTTTGGTTATCGGTATACACAATGATGGATATGGATTATTCGCAGGCAAAATTGATGATTTGAGAGTCTATAACCGGGCTCTTTCTGGCCCTGAAATTAGTAATTTGTATAATGGTGGCAACGGTTGTATTCCCTAATCCACCTTTTTATACAAATTATTATTAAATTATATATTGACAATATACAAATTAGTAGTAAAATGATATAGTAAACTCATGTTAAAACGGGCGATTGAAAAAACCATAAATCAATACTTAAAAGATGACAATTATAAAATATTGTATATCTGGGGACCCCGGCGTTCCGGTAAAACAACCTTACTTTCCAAACTGGCAAAAGAGTTAAGTGTAGTCAGGTTTAACTTTGATCTTGAATCAGACAGAGAAAAATTTGCTCCCCGCAAAGAAGTCCTGGAAAAAATTGTTAAAGAGAATAAGGTCATCTTAATCGATGAGGTCCAAAATTATCCTGAAGCAACAGTGATGCTCAAACTTCTTCATGATGAGTTTAAGGTAAAGGTGATTGCTAGCGGCAGCAGCGAACTTCGTCAGCAATCTAAAGATTTTGATACCATGACCGGGCGCTTTTTTGAAACATACTGTTTACCGCTGTCTATTTTCGAGATTGCCGAAAATAAAAAGACAAGAGGGTCTGAAAGACCAATCTTTGAGCGTAGTTTGGCAGAAAAACTGCAGATATTTGGTGCCTATCCGGAAATATATACTCAAGATCAATTATCAGAATCGGAGCGGATCGATCTTTTGCAGAATATCCTGGATACTTATATCTTAAAAGATATTATTAACATTTATGAACTGAAAAATACTAAGCTTGCCAAGGATATTCTTACTAAAATAGCTCTTCAGCTGGGATCGGAAGTATCAATAAGAGAAATAGCCGGTAGTTTGGGAGCAAATGTCACCACCGTTGCAAATTACATTGAAATTTTTATCAAAAACTATATTTTGATTCCCTTGCCTTCGTTTAAAACCAATATCAGGCGTGCCGTATCGGAAAATAGAAAACTTTACTTTTATGATTTGGGAATACGCAATATTTTAGTGCGGGATTTCCGGCCTCTTGACCTTCGTCCGGACAAAGGCGGGGTTTGGGAAAACTTTATTTTGTCGGAGATTACCAAACAACGAAAAATAGCTAATATAAAAGTTAATCTGTATTTTTACAGAGAATATGGAGGCAAGGAAGTGGATTTGATAATAGAGGATTACAAGAAAAGTTACACTTGTATAGAGATAAAGGTTCAAGGAGAGAAAGGAAATAAAGATATTTTTCCCATTAAACATACCTTTCTCGCTTTAGGTAGCGACAATTATTTTGAAAAAATTGCTCAAGCCTTGTTTTAATGTTATCCTGGTGAGTGGTGGCCATTGCAGCAAATATTGTGATAGACTGAAGATATGAAAGTCTATGTGGGGGTGGACTGTGGGGCAACTAACCTGAGGGTAGGGATCTTTAACTTAGAGGGGGAGATTATAGCTGCTTCTCAAACCGCCTCTCCCTTAAAAGACCACCCTAACCAGTTGGCTGAGTTAACACTTGACCAGTTGAATATGCTAATCCCGGAGAAACGTTTTTACCCTAAGGCTATTGGGTTAGGTACTCCCGGCCCGTTAGATTTAAAACATGGCTGGTTGCTGCCTTCTTCTAATATTGGCAATCTCCAACCGATAGATCTGAGAGACCAATTCCAAAGTGAGTTTAAAGCTCCTATATTTTTAGACCGCGATACCAATTTAGCTCTTTTGGGAGAGGTTTGGCAGGGGGTAGGAAGAGGGATGAAGGATGTAGTGATGTTAACTTTAGGCTCAGGAATAGGAGGAGCTATTATGATAGAGGGAAGGATTGATCATGGAAAGTCGGGAAAGGCTGGAGAGATAGGGCACGCCTTTCTAGAAATTCAAAATTCAAAATTCAAAATTCAAAATTTACCTACTTGTGGGCTAGGTCATCATGGCTGTCTGGAAGCTTTAATTAATGCCTCTAAAAGTTGGCTCGAGATGGCTAAATTTTTGGGTTATGGTTTGGCTAATATTGTGGACATTTTTAACCCTCAAATGATTATTTTAGGGGGAGGTAAGTTAAAACATCAAGTCCCGGGTCACAAGAGACGGGATTTTTTAACTGAGGCTGTTGATACTATGAAGAAAGTGGGGATGAAGGGGGCGGTTGACGAGGTGGAAGTTGTTTATGCTAAACTGGATGAGATGAGTGGAGTTTATGGAGGAGCCAAGTTAGCCGATGATTCAAACCAGAACTAGACAACAAGTCAAAGAAGTGCTGATGGATCCCCAAGGGGAGGGGATTAAGGAGCCATATTTTGTGATTAGGGGTGAGGCCGGACAAAATGTAACTATTCTAACTCCCGGTAAAAATGGTAATGAATTCAATAAGACTTATGGCCACTTTCACACTTACCAAGGCATAGAGATCTATCATATAGTTTACGGACAGGGAGTGCTAGTGATGCAGCGCAATGATGAGGAGGGAGAGGCCAAAGAGTTTAAAGTGGTGGGGGTAAGGTCAGGTTCAGTAATAGAGATTCCGGTGGGCTATGGACACTGTTTAATAAATGTTGGCAAGACATATTTGGTAACCATTGATAACTCTCCCAATGATCCTAAAGTTCATAACTTTGAGCCGGTTAAACAAAAACATGGTTTTGCTTATTATATAATTGATAAAAAAGGAGAGATTGGTTTTGAGGCCAACCCCAACTATAATATCCACCCGCAGATATCTACACTTTAAATAATGATTAAAGCCTTAGGACAATCTAATCACTAGAGGTTAGCAATAGATTATCCTAAGTGATAAAAGAGTTGATGAGGTTTGTTTAGACAATAGAGGCTGATTTCTGGGTAATGCCCAGAAGCCATAAGACTGCTTCCTTCTTATAGCGACGGTCCCCCCGGGAGTTGATTCTAATAGCTGGGAGCTTACCTCTTTTGCCCCATCGCTTTATAGTTAAGGGGGAGACACGCAAGACTTCAGCTACTTCTTTGACTGTTAACAAATCAGGGAGATTTTCTAAAGACACCTTACTACTCATAATACCTTCCTTAAAACATCGAAGTGGATCTTCTTTGTTTCTTCTATTGCAATATATATCACAAACCTTCAGAAGTTGTCAAGGCCTTTTACACCTCAAAGTAGGCCTCATGGACGACAGTAAACTGATGTCCATCATAAAGTTTTCTGATTGACAAATGACTTTAGACTCCTGGATACTTAAAGACATGGATGACCAAAATCTTCAACTACCTAAGATAGAAGGTAATATGTTAGAAAAAAGCAAAAAGATCTTAATAGGAGGAGGCATCTTAGCGGTTTTGCTGGGGTTAGCAGTTGTTTTAGCTCCTCTGGCAGGGAATTTATTTAGGTCCCAAGAGGAACCTGTGGTGGTAACGGCTCCCCCTTCTTCTTCGGCCAGCTATATTTTATTGGCTACCAGTTCAGCTATTCCGGCGGGCAGTGAGTTCAATGTTTCAGTGGTGGTTAAATCAGAAACAGAAGAAGCCAATTTATTTGTAGCTAGGTTAAAATTCCCTACAGATATCTTGGAAGTTTCCAGTATCAATCTTAAACCTACCGGAGGGGATGGTTTTATCTCTGATTGGTTTATTGCCAACTGGGTGGAAAATTTTTTTGACAACAGCGATGGTTCAGTGTCTTTGGTAGGAGGAGTGCCTGATCCGGGGTTTAAAACTCTTCTGGGGGGTGAGGGGGCTTTGATGGCCCAGATCCTTTTTAAGGCCAAAAAGACTGGCTCAGCTGCCATCTCTTTTGATGATACCTCGGCAATCTATAGGAATTTAGATAATGCTAATATTTTAGTTACCAAGCAGGAGCTGGCTTTAACCATCGGCGGGGCTGTCCCAACTCCAATCTTCACTATCAAAGGTGATATTAATGGGGACGGGATAGTGGATTTGATAGATTTAAGTGCCCTCTTGAGCCGTTTTGGACAAACTTCCCCAGGGGAGAGAGCTGATCTTAACTTGGATAGCCATGTTAACTCCATAGATTTTTCAATTTTAGTGAAGATTTTACTGGAAAAAGAGGTTATAGAAGAAAGTTCCCAGAGCGGAGAGTTAAAATTGTGATATTATCTTAAATAGATCATGGAAGAGTTATTAACTGGTTTAAAGCTTAATAGAAAAGGTGTCTTAACTTTGGTGATTTTAACAGGGGTTTTATTGGGGCTGGTCTTAGCGGTTTATCTGGTGGGGCAAAGGCAGATTTTTCAACCTAAAGCTTATGAAAGTATTGTTCAGCCAGTAATTATTTCTGGGTCAGAGACCAGCTTATCTTTAAAAGCTCCTCAGGAGGTTCAAGCAGGGCAGGAAGCAGCGGTAGTGGTTTATATCCACTCCGACAGTGACCCTTCCAACCTTTTTGCTGCCAAAATTAAATTCCCGGCAGACCTTTTAAAGGTGGAAGGTTTCAAAACAGATAGGAGTTTTATTACCAACTGGGCTTCACAGTCTTTTGATAACAGTAAAGGGACAATTACTTTAATAGGAGGAGTCCCCAGCCCGGGGGTTAAAACCCAGGCAGGGGAGGAAGGAATAATCATGGCAGAAATTATCTTTAAAGCTCAAGCTGCAGGGTTAGTTAACCTAACTTTAGGAGACTCAGCCATCTTTAGAAACTCTGATAACGCCAATATCCTTACCACCAAAAGAGAAGCTTCCTTTGAAAGCAAAGAAGAATAAACAACCTCTTGACAACAGGAAAAGATGTATCTTAAGCTAAAGTTAGCAGACGGGCAACTTAAATGTTTGGTGCAAAAAAGCTGGCCCTTGTTATTGCTGTATTCACCCTTATCGCTTGGAGTTTTAGACCCCAGCCCCTTTATGCTTTAAAGAATCAATATTATGATTTTGGTCCCTACTATAACCAACCCCAAATTTTAGGTTTTTCTTTTTCATCTTTAGAAAATTTGCCTGTTCCTAAAATCCCGGACAATCTAGTGCCCCCTAAGTCTTCCGGCCTTTTGCCCGGAAGCCCTTTCTATCCTTTGGAAAGAGTTACTGAAAATATCCAAATTGCCTTTACTTTTGATCCTGTCAAAAGAGAGGAACTAAGGTTGGGATTTGCTTCTGAGAGGATGTCTGAAGCCAAGACTTTGATGGAGGAGGGTAAAACTGAGGCTGCTTCTTTGGCCTTTGACGATTACCGCGATATTTTCCAGGAGGTTACCCAGAACCTTTCCGGTTTGACTGAGAAAAATAATCCAGGATTTCAGGTTTTAGCTGATAAAGTGGAAGAGGTAGCTGCTGCTCAGGTTGTAGTTGCTCAAACCTTAAGTTTAAGCTCTCCTCCTGTTCAAGCCGAAGGGTGGAATTCGGTTTCCCAAACAGCCCAAAGAGTCTTAGATGAGATTGCCGAAGTTAGAGGTGAACCTCCTTTGCCGGCTGATCTGTCTGGCAGTATCCAGAAACTAAAAGAACAGGGACTAATCTCTGAGGAAGAGAGTAATAAATTATACAGCTTGGATAGCCGAAGTGGGGTTAGGGAAGAATTAGACAAACTAGCTTCTTCCGGTCAGTTTCCTGCCTCAGAGCTTATTAAATTAGACACTGCAGTAGCTAAAAGTTACCCGGATGTCCATCAAACAATGACAGCTAATCTGCAGGTAGCTGAGATTAAGGTTTATCAAACCCTTCCCCAGCCTTCAGACAAGATTTTAGAGGAGATAGAAAAATGGCAGACAAACCCCCTCACTCCACCACCAAATGATATCAAACCATATCTTTGGTATAATCGGGCCCAGGATTTAGCCAAAGAGGTTGATCTGTCAAACTTTGCCCCGGACCAACAATCACAACTAACTAAGCTTTATCCTCAAGCAGTAGTGAGCAATCCTACTTATATACCTCCCCCCAGCCCTTCGCCCACCTCTTCTGCAGCTAACCAGAGTGCATCTGCAACTCCTTCTGTGGCTACATCTGTTCCCCCCAAAGCTGATTCTTATCTTGGAGAAACGGGTGGGGCTTTACCCGGGCAAACGACTTATTTTATTAAGCAGTTAGGTGAAAACTTACAGTTTACCTTTACCTTTGACCCAGCAGACAAAGCCAGATTGAAGATGCAGCAAGCCGAACGCCGTTTAGCTGAGGCTCAAGCACTGTCTTTGGATTCTAAAGCAGCTTCTTTTTATGAGGGGGCAATCAAAAGCTACCAGCAGGCTATGGAAGAGGCCTCCTCCTACCTTAAAAACTCCCAAGATAACCAAAAGGCTCAAGAGGTGGCAGGAAAATTGGAGAGTCAGGCAGCTAGGCATGAGATAGTTTTGGAAAAGGGGCTGTTGCCTGTCCCTGTAGATGGTCAGTTAATAACTGAGGCGATTCAGGCAACCGAGAATGCTTTGGATAGAAGCGCCGATATACAAGGTAGACCGGCTTTACCTCCGGCTTTATTTGACCGTTTAGGTGACTTGAAAGCCCAGGGACTGATTTTACCTGAGGAAGCGGAAGAATTGGTCCGCTCCAATTCCCGGGAAGAAGCCCGGAAAAAGATTAGGAAGTTAGTGGAGATTGGCACATTTCCGCCGGCCGATTCCAAAAAACTTGACGAAGCTCAGGTTTTAACCTCACCTAGTGACTACAACCAACTGGTCGAGGTGAGAAAAGTAGAGGAGTTGCAAAACTTAAGATCGGTCCAGAGTGAATTTGCCCGGACTCCGGCTTTAAAAGCGACGATTACAGCGTTAGGTCAAAGAGAAACGGCGCTGTTTAGTTCTATTGATACGTCATTTATTAAGCCGGAAGATTTGGGAGGCAGGGAAGACTTGGCGAAAACCTATCAGAAATTAGTAGCTTCCCCCCGGCCGATAAATGGTGGTCAGTTTGGGCCTGAGGTGAAACCTGACGCTACACCATCTGCTGCTACCTCTCCCAGGGCGCAGGATGCCGTACTCAGCGCTTGTCCGGCAGGAGCGATTTTTAAACAGTTTGAAGGCTGTGTTTGGGCAGACACCGGCAGAAAACTTAACGACTATGACCAATACAGATGCGAGGGCCCCAGGCAATACTATTCCTTTGCTGCCAGGCAATGTGTCGCCTATGAACCGGGTAAAGGATTTCAAGATGATGCCCAACCAATTTGTCCTGTGGGGTATACTTGGGCCTGGGAAACTCAAAGTTGTCAGGCATTTACCGGTGGAGGCCCTCTGCCTTTGCCTATCCCCAAGCCTGAGCCGGAACCTAAAGATGATAAAGAATTTGAAGAAAGGTCAAAGAGTTGTCCGGAGGGATCTTCCTATAAGATACCTAATGGTTGTGTTTGGGATAAGGATGGAAAGCCGATCTATGACTCTTCCCAATACCGTTGCACCAGGGGACAGTATTACTCTTTTGAAGAACAAAAATGTATCCGTTCCCCAAAAGTTGGTGAGCCCTATCCTAAGGACACTACACCTGCTTGTAAGGAGTCAGGAGACTATTGGAGTTGGTCTGAGAGTAAATGTATCCCCGCGGTGGAGCCATTTAACCAGGATCAGTCAGGAGCTTCGAAGGTTACTACTTTCGAGTTCAGGCCAACTTTTGCTACCCCAGGAAGTCCCTTGTACCCTTTAAAACAGTTGGGTGAGACTATCCGATTCGCTACGGCTTTTACCCCGGAGGCCAGGCAAGAGGTGAGAATCTCTCAAGCCAGGGAAAGATTGGCTGAAGGGTACGCCGCTTTAGAAAAGGGTCAGAAGGAAAATTTTGCCCAGGCTCTTGCGTCCTACACTGCCAAGATGCAGGAGATGTTCAATGACCTCTCTGAAGGATCTTTATCTGAGGATGCCAAAAAAGCTATTAGCCAAAGGTTAGTTAAGGAAGCAGTTGAACAGAACCTAATTCTGCAAAAGATTGAAGTTGTGGCCACTAATGAGTCCGCTGCGGCTATTAGTGCAGCCTCTTCCTCTATTATTTTAGGGGTAGATAAAGCAGCTGATCTTGCCAGTGAGCCACCAATCCCCGACGAGGTTAAAGCCAAAATTGAGGCTTTGCCAGAGCAGATGATCTCCGAAGAGGATAAAAAGAAGATGCTTCAGGCAAGTTCCAGGGTAGAGGCGAGGTTGAAGCTGGGGGAGTTAGTAGCCAAAGGAGGATTAACCCCAACTGACACATCCTTCTTAAATGAAGATTTTAGCCAGGTGGATCAGGGAACACAGTGGAAAGTTGAAGAACTCAAAAAACTTGAAGAGATGGCCACTATCAGCGATCAAAAGGAGAAGATTGAAAAAACAGTAGAAAAGAATGAAGGAATTGTTGAAAAACTGGCAGATTTCCAAAAGAATTTTGAGCCAGGTAAAGAGGTACCGGCAGAGATCAGACCGTATGTACGGTTTACCAGAATCGAAGAAATAACTCAAACCATCAGACCGGATATTGTCCGGCTGGAAGACTTTCAAAACCGCAAGGATATCGTCTTAGCAGTAGCTGCTTTGCAGGAAGAGTTTAAACCGACTAAAGAGGCTATCCAAAAGATAGAGGAGTTTAGGAAGAAAAATCCTAACGCTGCCTTACCTTTAGAACTTGCTAGAATTGAAGCGCTTTCTTTTAACTTGGGGGTCAGATGGGAGGCTGGACCATGTTATCTGCCAACACCTCTTTTCCCTGCTAACACCCCTTGTCCGCCTCCGGGGGCAGCTATTCCTGTTGCCTCTTTGACTTCTTCAGGCCCGGTTTATGGGGGTTCTTCCCAGAGTGGTTGGTATGGAGCAAGTGGAGGTTATGGGTTCCAGGGTGCCTCTGTGGATAAGGATGGAAAGCCCTTGGTTTACGGTCAAGGACCAGCTTCCAAATCTGCCGGTGTTTGTCCTAGTGAGTTTCACTGGATGTATGACAGCGGCGGGTGGTGTATGAGTAACAGCGGTAATTACAGTTCCTCTTATAGTTTTAGTTCGTATACACCATCTGGTCCAGCTACTCCCGGCTATACACCTTACACTCCTTACTACACCGCCCCCGGTGCTCCTCCTGCCACCTCGGGATATCCGGTGGGTGATAATAGCCCCAATGACGGCTGTCCTTATGGATATGATAGTGACGGCGGGAGGGGCAATTGTATTCCCAACAGTTATCCGTCATCTTCTTATTCCTATAGTCCGCCAAATTATTATGGCGTGGCGCCAACTTATTACACTACTACACCGCCGGCGGGGACAGTGCCTGGCAGCGGGCCTAAACCTACCGCCCCGGGGCAGTGTCCTTCCGGTTTCCACTGGATGTCTGACAGCGGTGGGTGGTGTATGGCTGATGGTAATACCTATGTTCCCAGCGGGACTGCTACAAGTAGTACTCCGCCTCCGGGTGGTTATAATTATTACTCTCCTAACTTAACCCAATCAAGCTGTGGCCCGGGATATTATTGGGATGGGAGAGGTTGTATTCCAACTTATTCAGGAAGCTCCAGCTCTTACTCCGGTAGTTACTACTCCGGATGGTCCGGCTCAACTTGTACTCCTCCATCAAGCGGCTGTGGTTCTGATTCCTATTGGGACTATGGGACCTGTTCTTGCCGAAGCTCCAGTAGTTATTATGGAGGCAGTGGTCCCTCATCAACTAATTATTGTCAAGGTATAAGTTGTAGCGGAGGATCTTACTTGGACTATTCAACTTGCAGCTGCAAATATTCTTCCTCTAGTAGTACTACATCTACTGGTAGTTCCAGTTGTTCCCCGCCAGCCGGCGGGTGCGGTAGCGGTTGGTTTGATTCTGGTTCATGTTCTTGTAAAACAGCTTCATCAGACGGGTGTTATAATGTGTCAGCGTCCAGTTGCGGAAGCGGCTGGTACTTTGATTCTGCTGCTTGTACCTGCCGTCAGTCGACAACCTCTGAAGGCACTACTTCTTCTGGCGGAAGTACTACTTCAAGCGGGTCATCTTCAGGTTCCTGTCCTTCCGGTTACCATTGGATGTCGGACAGCGGCGGTTGGTGTATGGCTGATGGGGGAAGCAGTTCTACCACCACCAGCGGGGGATCAACCTCTACTGAGCCTACACCTGCTCCCTCAACTTCAACAACTACTACATCTTCGTCAAGTGAGCCTACACCTGCTCCCAGCACATCAACTGAATCGACGCCTCCGCCTTCCCCCTGAGATTAATCCCATTATTGTAATTCTACTGTGCCACCTGCAGCAATTAACTTCTGTTTGGCTTCTTCAGATGTAGCCTTGTTTACTCCCTCCAACACTGGTTTGGGGGCTCCATCGACCAAATCTTTGGCTTCTTTTAAGCCTAAAGTCTGGACGAGTTCTCGGACTGCTTTAATAACAGCAATCTTGTTGGCTCCACCGCTAGTTAACACTACGTTGAAGGTGGTTTTCTCTTCAACTGGTTCGGAAGCAGCAGCGGGAACAGCTCCGGCAGCAGCTACAGCTACAGGGGCTGCTGTGACACCGAATCTGTCTTCCAAAGCTTTTACTAAATCTGCCAGTTCTAAAACAGAAAGCTTTTCAATAGATTCAATGATCTTTTCTAAGTTAGCTGAAACAGACTTATTTGTATCGTCTGCCATATAGTTATGGTAAAGCGGAAAGGGTAAAGAGGGAAGTTAAAACTTCACACTTCACACTTCACACTTCACACTTATTACTCACCTCCTTTTTGAATACGTATTTGATCCAAAGCGTATACCAAGTTTCTTAAATTACCTTGTAAAACATTGACCATTCCGGAAAGAGGAGCCACCAGTACTCCTACCACCCTACCTTGAAGTTCTTGTTTAGTGGGCAGGCTAGCCAGCCTCCCCAAAGAGATGGCATCTAGAAATTCTTGATTTAAAAATCCACCTTTAATTTTACCAATTTGAGCATCTTTTAAAGCTTTCGCTAAAATTTTGAGGGGGGAAATCTCGTCACCATAGGCAAAAAGGGTAGCCGTAGGTCCAGTTTTAATATCATCACTGACTTTGGAGTAATGAGCGTCTTTTAAAGCCAGCTCAACTAAGGTGTTTTTAGTGATAGCAAACTCCGCTTCTTGGTCAGAGAGTTTATTTCGAAGATCTGACAACTTGTTCATGGTCAGGCCTTGGTAATCGGTAAAGACTACCGATTTAGCCCGGCGAAGTTTGTCGGTTAAAATAACTACTGCTTCTTCTTTTTGTTTTCTAGTTTTAGCCATATAAAATCCCCGCTTTCGCGAGGCCGTTAGTCGTCAAATATTTGTCTGACAGCTATCTATTAACACCTCGGCGAGATTTACGATCAACTCCGCTCGGGTTATTAATCCTGAGCGTAGCCACACCAAAGGCGGGCGGAGTCGAAGGACTCACTGTCTCAAGCATTAGTATTCTACCGGGAAAATTGCTTCTTGTCAATGTTAATCTGTAGGGGGGATCCAGATCCAATAACCTCCTGAGGATGAAGCTGTTTGGCTGGCCTCTATTCCTAAAAGTCCGGGGGAACCGGAAGCTTTGGAATACCAGATTCCTGAAGCCCCTATTTTTCCTAGGTTTTTACTGATAATACTTAGATCAAAGTTGTTGATAGTCCCATCTAAGTTAAAATCAGCTCTTTCGTTCCATCCTGAAGAGGAAGAGGTGGTTCCATAAAGGCTCTTGGCGAGGTTGTAGTCGGTATTATCAATAATATTATCCTCATTTAAATCTCCTGAGATTAAATTTAAAGGGGTGCCTCCATTTAAACGGTTGGTGGTAGGGCTTAAAGTAAGGGTGGCGGCAGAATCTATCTGGGCAGACCCTTTAATGTAAGCGGTATAGGTAGAGCCTGTTTCCAGTCCCGCTAAACTTAATCCATTAAAAACTCCTGATTTGGGAATGTTAATTGTAAAGCTGAGTAGGTATTTGGGTCTTTTATTTACACTGCCCGAGGCTATACCCACAAAAGCCTGGGTGGCAAAACTACCTTTACGCCTGCCTTCAATGGTCACTTTGAAGTTTAAAGTGGGTCCAAAGCTGACACTGGCATTAGCTGTCTCGTCTGGAGTAGGTTCCTCAGTAGGGGTGGGGGAAAGAGATTGTTTAATCTGTTTTTCTAAAGAACTTTCTGGACCTTGGGCAAAAGACTCAGAAGGAGGGTTAACCGGGACTTTCCTGCTTATCTGAGACTGGGGTAAAGGGGCTTTAAAAAATAGCCTAGTTAAATATAGAGTAACGGGCAAACTGATAATCAGCAAAGCAAAAAGGGAAAAGGTTATAAGCTGTTGCTTGGTCAGGTTTAATTTTTGAGCTAGATATTCCATCTTCTACTACCAACATACCATATTTAGCTATATAATTAAATTTATGTTTAACAGGGGTGTGTGGCTGAGAATTTTAGGCAACTCTTTATTGGGAGTAATTTTAATTGGGGTGTGGTTAAAGTTTGTCAACCCGGGAGAAGTTTTACAGATCATAAAAACTGCTGATTTTAAAGTGGTTTTTTTGTTTATAGCTTTCTTCATTATCAGCACCATTTTGCGGGCTCTTCGTTTAAAGCTGCTTCTATCGGCTTATAAAATTCCCTTTAAAGATGTGACCATGTTAAACCTTTTGAGCCAGTTTCTATCTTTTATGATCCCTATTAGGGTAGGGGAGGTAGCCAAAAGTGTTTATCTCACCTCTCAATATAACCTTCCCTTAGGTAAAACTGTTATCTGGGTTTTAGTAGACAGGTTTTTGGACTTTTGGGGAGTGCTGCTTTTGATCGCTGTTTTGCTGGTTTTTGTGCCTACCGCCCTGCCTTTAAAACTGACCCAGACAATTTTTGCAATCTTTGGTCTTGTTACTTTAGCTTTTTTTCTAGTTCTAAAAAGTCAGTCTTGGAGCAAAAAAATTACTACAGTGGCGAGCAGCTTCTTCGGTATTAAAAGGTTGAGGGATGGTTTTTTAAAACTCACCCACACTTTGATTGAAGGATTTGCCATTTTACGCCGTCAACCTCTAGAGATTGGGGCTTTGATTGCCTTAACTTTTTTGGCCTTGATCTCGGACAGCTTTATCTGGTTGGCGCTTTTTAACTCTTTAGGAGTGGAAGTAGCTTTGCCCAAAGTTATTTTGGGAACCTCTCTGGCGGCTCTAACCTTTCTCATTCCAGCTGCCCCGGGTTATGTAGGTTCAGCTGAAGCAGCTATTTTGGCTGTCTTTGGAGGGATCATTGGCATAAGTAATAATTTAGTTTCGGCAGTTGCAGTTTTATTCCATATTTTAACCGTGGTGCTGCTGTTGATCGCTGGGATCTCCTCTCTTTACCTGCTTAAATTTGATCTGAATTTAGTCTGGAAAAAATTCCGCCGGCAGTAACCTTTAAATTTAGATAGAGGCAGGGTTAACTTTAATCCCTGGTCCCATGGTAGGAGAGAGGGTGATCTTTTTAATTTTAGATCTGCCAATATTGTTATAAAGCACTTTAATATTAGCTTTAACCTCCTCTTTGGGCTGATTAACTTTTCCTATTAGCAGATGGATAACTTGGCCATTGGCTTCAGTCTTATATTCAGTTTTACCTCCTCTAAGCTCTGAGACAGCTTTAGTTAAGTTCTCTGTTACAGTCTCATTTTTAGGAGAAGGCATTAGTCCCCTTGGGCCTAAAACTTTAGCTATTTTAGCCAGTTTGGGCATCCACTCTGGAGTAGCTACGACAGCATCAAAGTTAATTTTGCCTTTGGCAATTTGGTCAATGGTCTCATCGGTTCCTACAATGTCTGCTCCAGCTTCTTTAGTATGATTACCAAAAGCTAAGATAGTCAGTTGTTTACCTACAGTATAAGGTAGGGAGACAGTACCTTTGATATTTTTAAATTGGGTGTTAATGTGAAGCTCTAAAGAACCAGGAAACTTGGTATAAGAAGTTTGTTGAGCTAATTCAATAGCTTCTTCCAAAGGATAAGTTTGGTTTTGATCTACCATCTGGGTTTTCTCCTGGTATTTTTTACCATGGGATTTCTTATTTTGTTTTGCTTGTTTGTTGTCTGCTTCCGTTCGGGGTCCTGCCGCTGCAGTATCCCGTCGTCCGTCCTCCTCACTAACGTTCGTGCGGGCGAGTCGACGGGAGCCCTCTTCCGCGTCACCCCTCACTTGCTCTATAGTTTTTTCAACTGACTCCACCTTAGAAGGTTTTTCTGACTTTTTAGTTTTTTTTTCCTCTTTAACAGAGTCATCTATTGTTTTGATTTTAGTTTTTCCCACGGTAGATTATCCTTTCTGTACCTTTACTCCCATACTTCTGGCTACACCCTCCACAGTTCTCATGGCTGATTCTAGCTTCTTAGTATTTAAATCGGGCATTTTAGCTTCAGCAATAGTTTTGACCTGATCTTTAGTTAAGGTTCCAGCAGTCTCTTTTCCAGCTTTTCCTGAGCCTTTTTCCACCTTTAAAGCCTTTTTAATCATCTCCGCAATCGGTGGTTCCTTAGTAATAAAGGAAAAAGTTCTGTCTTCGAAAACCGTAATAACTACTGGCAAAATATTGCCGGATTTCTCCTTGGTCTTCTCATTAAAAGCTTTAACAAACTCCATGATAGGCAAACCATGTTGGCCTAAAGCCGGACCCACTGGAGGTGCAGCCGTAGCAGATCCGGCCGGAATGTTTAGTTTAATATATGTTTTAATTTTTTTAGCCATAGTTTAAGTTACTTAGGTTCCTTACAGCTTTGCAATTTGAAGAAAATCCAGTTCTACCGGTGTTTCCCGGCCAAAGATAGAAACTAAAATCCTAACTTTGCCCTTTTCCTTATCAACTGTTTCTACCTTACCGATAAATTCTGTAAACGGTCCATCAATAATTTTAACAGTATCTCCTTCTATAAAGACCTGTTTGTAAGTAGGCTGTCCACCCTGCTGCATAAAGTTAACAATAGACTCTACCTCACTATCAGCAATAGGAGTAGGTTTACCAGAGGTACCAATAAAGGAAGTTACTCCTTGAGTGGTTTTGACAGCCAGCCAGGAAGTATCATCGAGTAATATTCTAACCAAGATATAGCCTGGGAAGATCTTCTCTTTGACAGTCTCCTTTTTCCCGCCCCTGATCTCAATTTTGTCCTGAGTAGGGACTAAAACATCTAAAATCTTTTTTTCCAAATGTTCTGATTCTACCCTTTGTTTTAAAGCAGTAGCCACTTTGTTCTCATGTCCGGAGTAGGTATGGACTACATACCACCTGGGTCTGGGACCAGTCTCAACCATAGGAGTAGGAGTCTGAGGCTGATCATCATTAGTTTTGGTTATGTTTTGATCGTCATTACTCATCTTTTTATGATTCCTCCAATGAGTCCTCACTTAGTTCGGACTCTTGTCGCTGTCATCATTTTAATACAAGTTCAAGAGCTTTGGTTAGTAAGTAGTCAACCGCTCCAATAAAAAAGCCTACGGTAATTGTAACCATAATAACAATTACTGTAAGCCTAATAGCTTGATTGGGTGTCGGCCAAACAACTTTGGATAATTCTACTCTAACTTCAGTTAAAAAGTCAAGGATTTTGCTCATGATAAGTTTTGCCCATTAAGTTTAACATATTGAATGTTCGGACTCTAGAGAGTATATTCTGGGTGTGAAGAAGCACTTGGCTATCATGCACAAATCAGCTATTGAGGCTATTTTGTGTGGGGTTAAGACTATTGAGACCCGTTTTAGTAAACACCGGATTGCTCCTTATGGCCAGGTATCAGTGGGGGACATTGTTTTTATGAAATTACCGGGGAAAGAGATTATAGGACAATTAAAGGTTAAAAAGGCACTCTTTTTTGAAGGCATGGAGCAGCCGGATATAGAAAAAATTTTTAGAGATTATGGCAAACAGATTACTGTCGGGAACAAAGGAGAGGACAAAAAATATCAAGCTTTAAAACAGGGAAGTGTCTTTGGGACACTAATTTTTATCTCTAAGTCGGAAAGGTTCATTACCTCGCCTATCAAATATAAAAAGAAAGATTTAAGAGGCTGGGTAGTGCTGGAGTAATTCATTTTTTACTGGGTGGTTTTATCTGGAGTGTAGATAGAAAAGGGATCAGTGTAGGTAATAACCTCTCTCTCACTGCCGGTGGCCTCATCAATCTGTTTGACTTTTTTGTAACCGACCACTGTTTTGGGAGTTTGACCGGAGATGGCTAAATCTTTTCCCCAGGCATTATCGATCTCCATAATCCCTTTGGGTTTTTTAAAGGCGATATCAGCCCTTTGAAAGGTTAGATTGCTCATAATATCATGCCAGATAGGGGTTGCCCCGGTAATGCCTGAAGTAAGCTTGGGATCCATGGGGGAGTTGTCATTGTTGCCTACCCAAGCCCCTACCACAAACTCCGGAGTGTAACCAAAGGTCCAATTATCCCTCTTATCATCAGAGGTTCCGGTTTTAACTGCTACTGTCCTGCCAGGAATTTTTAGTAAGGAGTTTGGTCCAAAAGCCGGAGTCCGGGCCTTATTATCAGCCAAGATATGGGAAATGAGGTAGGCCACCTCTTCTGTTAAAACCCTCTCTCCTTCAATCTCCTGATGATCTTCCAAGACATTACCATAAGAATCTGTTACCTTTAAAATAGCTAAGGAAGGGTGTTTGACCCCCTCTGAAGCCAAACTGCCATAAACCGACATCATCTCCAGCATCTTGACAGCTCCTCCCCCTAAAGTTAAAGAAAGGCCGTAGTCTTGTGGTTTGTTTAAAGTGGTAATTCCCATCTCCTTGGCAGTTTGTAGCATGGCAGGGATACCAACTACAGCCAGCATCTTAACAGCCGGGATATTATAGGAAGAACCCAGGGCTACTCTGATACTGACAGCTCCATGAAATCTGCCGTCATAGTTTTTGGGGGAGTAAGCTTGGCCCCAGGGGTTGGGGAAGGTGGTGGGAGTATCTAGTAGAATCGTTCCTGGAGAGTAACCCAACTTAAAGGCAGATGAATAAGTGATCGGTTTGATGGAGGAGCCCGGCTGGCGAAGGGAGAGGGTGACATTAAAGTTGCCTCCGTTTTTATCAAAATAGTCTTTTGAGCCGACCATGGCTAAAATTTCCCCGGTTTGAGCTTTGGTAATCATGGCTGCTCCATTTCCTACCCTCAGTCCAGCTAATTTATCTACCTGCTCTTCTACCACCGCTTCAGCCATCTGCTGGATATCTAAATCTAAAGAGGTAGTCACTTTCAGCCCGCCTTGGGAAACGGTCCTTTCTCCATACTGGGAAGCCAAAAGTGCACGGACATACATTACAAAATGGGGGGCTTTAATCTCCTGACGGGGAGGTTTAAAGGAAAGTTTTGCCTCCAAAACTTGTTGGGCTTGAGCTTGGGTAATATAACCGTCTTCCACCATTCTCCTTAGTACCTCCTGCTGTCTTTGTAAACCCTTTTCCGGGTGTGTGCCATAGGGAGAAAATTCAGTGGGAGAAGCTGGTAATCCTGCCAGGTAAGCGCTTTCTGCCAGGGTTAAATTGTGAGCTGATTTGTCAAAGTAGGTTTCTGCAGCTGCTTCGATGCCCCAAGCCGGGCCGCCATAAGGGGCTTCATTAAAGTACATCTGCAGGATCTGCCTTTTGGAATAGATCCTCTCTGCCCAAAAGGCTAGAAGAATCTCTTTGATCTTTCTTTGATAGGTTTTTTCGGGAGTTAGGATGATATTTTTAATCAGCTGTTGGGTGATAGTTGAAGCTCCTTCCACCTGTCCTTCTCTTAAGTTAACTTTTAAGGCTCTGATAATTCCCAAAGGATCAACCCCCGGATGAGTAAAGAAGTGTTGGTCTTCAATGGCAATGGTGGCATTAATTAAATATTGGGGCAGATCTTCCAGTTTAATTAATTTCCTGTTTCTGCCTTCATAAATTTGGTATAAAAGTTTGCCATCCCGGGCATAAACTTCCGTGGTTAAAGGGCGCTGGGTGGAAGTTAACTGGTGAGGAGAGGGGATTTGGGCAGCCAGTTTAACAATCACTTGGGAATAAGTAAAAAAAGCCAAGATGATTAAGAAGACTAAAATTCTAACCCGGGCTCCTTTAGGAAGGAGGTAGTGTTTTTTAGTGATACAGGATAAGTAATACGGGATAAGTGGCAAGAGAGATTTACAGTTACTGACCAAGGTGCTTTGAAGATAACCAAATGTTTTCAGACTATTTAAAATCAAAATTTTAATTAACAGTTGTGTCCAGGTTCCAATCTTGATGAGGATAAAAGCTAAAAGGAGTAAAAAAAGTTTTAAGGAATGGGTTACAGGATAAATTTTTTTTGGGACATAAGAGAGTTTTGAAAAGAGGATTTTTTTCTTACCGGTAGGGCATTTACGCGGCAGCCTGCTCATGTAATATATCTAAACTGTATCATCAGCTTCACATAAGGGTCTCTCCACGCTCATTGTAATCTCGGAATTTAGGAAAATAAAGCTCTACTAAATAGGTCTTATTAAATCAATATAGGTCAATTTAGAAAGCAGTAGATAAATAGAGATAAGCAAAGAAATTTATGCCTTTGAATATCCCTTTGGCATATTCCCAATACTCCGGATGGCCTTGGGATTTAATGTAGTACCACCATTCTGCTCCCCACAGGTAAATCTGCTTGGCTCCAACTTTTTTAGCAAAGTTGACATTGGTTTTAAATTGGCTTAAAGGAAAGCTCTGAAGCTGTTGATTTAAAGAAACCTCAGTCAGGGCAGTATTAGCCCAAGGTTCCCCTTGAAGCTCGACTACGATGGTGCCTTTATTTTGAGGGGCTAAAAGAGTGCTGATTAATCCAAATTTCAAACGGTAATACCAAGGCTGAAAATAATAGGGAACCAGCCCCAAGTAATTGTTGTGGACAATCCGGTATAAAGTTGTCCCCATATAATCTGAAAGCTGCATCGGTTTAGTCCACCACCCGAGTTCCCCCGAGTCCGTTAAAATTAAAGGTTTTTTAGTCAAAGACCGGATTAAAGCCACTTCCTGCTGCAAAAACTTTTCATCAGCGGTAGGGCAAATACCAAAATCAAAGGATAAAAGCGGTTCATTTTCTACCTGAAAGGCAAAAACTGTGGGGTTTTGATTATAGCGTTTGACCACCTCTTTGACCATCAGCAGTTGGCGTTCCTGGCGAAGCTGGGTATTTTTATAATCTAACCAATAAGGAGACCGGCACTCCGGCCAGCGGGGCAGTTTAAAACCTACTGCCAGTAAAACCTGAGCTTGAGCTGCCTCAGCTTGACTTAAGTAATAATCAAGATTATCAAAATTAAATTTTCCAGGTTTGGGTTCAATCTCGTCCCAAGAGGCACTTAAGCGTAAGTTTTTAACATCCAGATCTTTTAAGATTTGTCTGTAGACAACTTGGGGATCTTGTCCTAAATCCTGGGCATATCGGGGAGAAAATGAGACCCCTAAAGGAATGGTTTGGGAGATATTTTCTTGGTCAATTACCCTGTTGGCTTGGATAAAAATTAAAGAAAGCAATATGAAGACAACTAATACAAAAATTTGTAGGTGCCGGTGTCCTTGGTTGATTTTAGATTGGTGATGTTTTTTCATACAGCTAAAAGATAAAGTCCCAAACTTAAGACTGCTGCCCCAACCACTTTTTGGGTAATAACAGCCTTACTCAGTGTTTCATCCAGAAGCTGAGGCCTATTTTTAGCCAAAAAGATGGCAGTTGTTAAAATGACCAAATATTGAATCCCGAAAAGAGAATTCACCAGAGCCGGATTGGCCAGTTTTACACCATAGGCAATCAGTAATCCTGAGAGAGCCCCCATGGTTTGTCCTGACGCCAGTAAAATAAGCGTAGATTTTGAACTGACGGTCTGTTGGGATTTGTTGGAGGTGAAAATTTGTTTTTTTATATGGGGGAAAATTAAAAACGTTAAAACAAACAATCCTGAGGAAGTCCGGCTGACAATCAATCCGTCTAAAAAAGAGAGGGTAAAAAAGGCCTCCCTTAAAAGTAGGTAAGATAAAGCAAACAGCAGACCTGAAGTGATGATCCAAAGGATCCTCCGGTTGAACTGAAGTTTGTTCCTCCAGATATTTAAGGTTAATATTAAAGCTCCCAAGATTAAGATGAAGACTGCAAAATTTTGGATAGGGGTAAGTGTTTGGCTTAAAAATAAGCTTCCCAAAAGGATGGTAAAAAAGGGATTGAGCATGCCTACCAAAGGTCCTACAACGGAAGCCTCATTTTTCTTTAAGCTGGCAAAAAAGGTATAAAGGGCAAAGACATAAAATATACCTGAAATGATAGCTAAATAGGCAGGTGTTCCCAAATTTAGGCTAAAACCAAAGGGAATAAGCAGTAGGACTAACAACTGCAATAAACTTATATAGAAAGCATAAGTTAGGGGGTTGGGAAGAGAGGTTTTAAGGAGGATCTTATCAATGATAATAGCTCCTCCACTTAAAGCATAGGCTAAAACTGCTATGGGCAGAAAACTCATACTTTAACCATATAACAAAATGAAGCTTTAAGACAAGACAGAAGAGGATATTAATCAACTCTTTATATGTGCTATTTTTCTTCTAAAACCTCTTTGACAGAAACCCTGTGGCCTAGGAATTTCATTAGCTTATGTCTGATGCCATTGTGTTTGATGATATCTTGATAAAGTAAACTTGAGGGTTTAATAGTCCTTTTTTGGGTTTTAAAATCTACTTCAATCAGGCCAAACTTAGGTTCATATCCATCAGCCCATTCAAAGTTATCCAGCAGGCTCCAGTAGAAAAAACCCTTAACATTTACTCCAGCCTGGATAGCCCTGTAAACTTCCTGTAGATACTGCATTAAAAACCTGATCCTCCGGTCATCATTACTGGTGGCTATCCCGCACTCAGTGAGATAAATGGGTATGTGGTTGGAAAGGTCAGTTAGGACATTAAAAATACCCTCGGGAAAGATTTCCCACCCCATGTCAGAAATATCTTTGGAAAAGTGGGTCACATCAGTAATCTCTACTCCTAAGCCATGCTCTTTTAAACGATAATGGAAGTAATAATTTAAACCATAAAAGTCATGATAACCTTTGGTTAAAAAATAAAAGATATGGTTGGAAGCCAAATCAGAAAAGATTACCCCAAATTGTTCTATTAAAGAATGTTTATGATAGGCTGTGTAAGACTGGACATTTTGGGCTAGGCCAACTTCTGTTTTAGGAACTAACTTATGGATGGCTTTGTAAGCCTTTTTATGGGCTCGGATGATATTCCACATCGCTTTTAAAGCTTTCCACCTACTTTTTTTTTGGGGAGGCCAAATGGCGGCAATATAGCTTCCCCAGACCAAAACCCCCGGTTCATTAATGGTGATCCAAAAATCAACATAATCTTTAATTTCTGGGACAATGGTTTTGACAAACCTTTCAAAATAAAAAGCTGATTTTCTGTTCTCCCAGCCCCCTTTTTGGGCAAACCAGGCAGGGTTAGTAAAATGGTGCAGGGTTAACATCACCTTCAGCCCCCTGTCCTTTAAAGCTTTTAAAACATTCTGGTAATGTTCAATCTCCCTTAAATCAAACTTACCCTCTTCGGGTTCAATCCTGGACCATTCAATAGATAGCCTGTGAGCGTTGTGGCCTAAGTTTTTAGCTAAATCGAAGTCCTCTTCATATTTATGGTAATGGTCACAAGAGGGCCCTGACCAAAACTGCTGTGGTCTTGTTTGTTCCCACTGCCACCAATCGTTATTGCTGTTTCCTCCCTCTACCTGATGGGCAGAGGTAGCAGTTCCCCATAAAAAACCTTCCGGGAAAGTTAGGGTAGCATGGTCATGTTTATGATGAGAGGCCTGATCAGCCATAAACTAATATTTAGCATAACATAAAGTTAAGTTTTTAAGCTAAGTAGTCGTCGATCCGGGTGCCTTGAGAAAGGATTTGTCTCAAACGGGGCAAAAAGGCTGGTGTGCAAAGCTTACTTTTTATCTTATCTTCAATTTGTTTTACCCTTGCGCCAGTAACAGGAGGGACCAAAAGTTTACCAATATCCCTTAGGCTTAGGGGGAAACTTCTGTATACATCAGAAGACATTACTGCCCTCAGCCATAATATTCGTTGCTGCCGGAAATCTAACCCGGCTTCTTGAGCAAGATTCATCAAGTCTATTAAAGTGAGAGGAGACAAAGCCTCTTGTTCGACATCTCCGATAAAATCATTGGGCAGAATATTCTCAATCGGGTCACTTTCGGCATTAGTTTGGTTAAGGCCTTTAGAAAGACTGAAGATTGTATAAGTTTGAGCTGCAGAAGACCCTCCTGCTTTTTTGACTTTTCTGTAATGGTAATCCGTCTCTTTAATGGGAGATCTTTGTTCTATGGCGTAACAATGGATAGCCTTTCTTATCCTGGGAAAGACAAAGGTGGAGAATTTAGCCCTTCCTATTTTAAAATGGGGTATTGCTTCTAACAGGGTAACAATACCGACACCTTTTAGATCTTCCAACTCTACTTTTTCCGCATATTGTTTAGCAATAGAAACAATAAGCCCCATATTGCAGTCAATAATATCTCCTAAGACCTCTTGCCGATGTTCTCGGATTGCTGCTTGGGCCTCTTCAGAGAGGGTAGTAACTGTTAAATCTTGATCTAATCGTCTTAACTCGAGAACCCGACTGTTAACCACCGCATTAACAAGGCTATAATTTACCCTTCTTCGAGAGCCGTTTTGCTGTTCTAGGTTTAGGCTGTCTTGAATCCCGATTTCTTGTTCTTTGTGTACTATTATTTTCATATAATCAAGAAATTATATCAAAACTTAGAATTTAATAATAAATTAGAATGAACATGTTATGATAAATCTATGGTGAAGTTTCTGCCTTTGGTACTGCTGATCTCTTTGATGATGGGAGTGTTAGCTTATGTCAGAATTTATAGAGTTGCAGATAAAAGTTCCCCAATTGATCCTTTGACTACTTTAACTGAGACCTTTCAGTTAACTCAGGCTTCTCCGACCCCCGAGAATCTGCCAGCAGTTATCAGCCCTGCTTCTTCTTCCGGGAAGGAAAAACCTAGCCCCACTCCTTCTAAAATTGACAGTCAAGATCTTAGTTTGAAAACTTTGCAGACCCAGGTGAGGAGTTTAGAGAGAACGGTGGCTGATTTACAGCTTCAGGTCAATGATTTAAAAGAACCTAAAGATACTGTTTCCACTACTAAGGCCCCTTTGTATATCCCTTTAGGTACAGGAGGGGCCTCCAGTGCTTTAGATTGGACTGCTGTCGATGCTCTGCAGATTACTTTAGACCCGGCTGATTATCCGGGATACAAAAGCATGCAGCTTGAGGTGTCATTGCGGGTTTTTCAGGGAAATGGTAAAGCTTATGCCAGGATCTATAACAGCGATGATAAGTTGGCTCTGCTGCCATCTGAGGTCTCAGTAACTACTGAAAGTTATTCCTGGGTAAATTCTCAAGGTTTTATCTTAACTTCAGGTAAAAAAATTTATAAACTTCAGTTAAAAACTAACACCGGTTATGAGGCAGGCATTCAAAATGCCAGGATTAAGGTAAATTTTTAGTCTACATTTCTTGGTTTCCGAAAGTTTTTGCTTGTATAGCTTCAGTGGTGTATAATCGCTGCATCGAAATTATTCCTTGGGATATTCAAACCAGTCAAGGGAGAACTGTCTCCTGCGGGCGCCTTGACCTCACCCAGCTTCCTCATTCCGGCGCCTTGAAAAATTCAGAGGCGGCAATTGACCAAATACCCGGACCACGCGACATTATTGTTGACCTTGATGGGCCAATCCTGAAACCTCGAGGTTTCAGGATTGGATTGTCGGTAGGCGAGTTGTCCGGGCAGGAGAACGCATTTTTGGAAAGACTGCATGAGGATGAATTAAACAATGTTTTCATCTATTCTTCAAGACCTTTATGTGGTGCTTATGCTCAGTTTTTGAACATGCCAGGGGGAGTAATGGGTAGGGTGGTAAACTCCCTGTCTCTTCCTGAAGATCAAAGAGAGACTTTGCTCTTAAATCAGCTTCAGGAAGTGGGGATCTTTCGGGGCGACATTCTTTATCCCCAGGGACTCGAAGCAGTTATTTTTCCTCTTTTTAAGTGGACTGAGTTGGTAAGACTCAAGCTAGGGAAACGTATGCGTTTGTTTGAAAAATTACATCAGGAAAGGTCTTTGGTTTACTTGGGTGATACCCAGGCGGATAAGAAAATATTTCAGCGCCTGGTACAAAAGATTAGAGCCTCGGATTTGGGAGGTGAAGTGAGAAACCTTTTTATCCAGTTTCATTCATCATGTCCCGGCGGGCTTTTTTAATTGGCAGGCATTAGTGCATGACCTTCGAACAATTTGGCACAAAATCAGCCAGTTTGATCTTCAGAGACTTCAACAATTTCTCAATCCTCCACAAGCGTTAGCTTTTAGGATTTGAAGGCGACCATGCTGATCTCTAATACAGCTCCAAGAGGAAGTTCTTTTACGCAAACCATTTCTCTTGCAGGAAAAGAGTCGGTAAAGTATGTCGAATAAACCTCATTTACTTTTCCATATAATGATAAGTCTGTGGTGTAAATGGTCGTTTTGACAACATCGTTGAAAGTCACGCCAGCCTTTTCAAGTATTCCCTGAAGGTTCTTCATTACTTGATGTGTCTTTTCTTCGATTGTCCCCTCAAGAAGTTTTCCTTCTTTTAGATGGATTTGGCCAGATGTAAAGACAAAATTGCCTTTAGTTACACTGGGAGAAAATGGTGTTGCACTCATGATTTGATTGTATCAATTATTGTCAATAAAGTCTCGCTCAAGTCTTTAGGTTTTGATACAATATGAATTATGAAAGATAAGCGATTGACGATCCAGATTGACAAGCCAGTAAGTGAAATAATCTCCTTTGTCCTAAATCCGAAAAATACACCTTTATGGATTGGTTCATTAGTGAAAGAAGAAACGAGTGAATGGCCTGTAAAAGTCGGATCAATCTACAGGAATCAGAGTCAAAATGGCACTTGGAATGAATATACACTTACTGAATTGAAAAATAATAGTTTTACAATGGTTCAAAAAGACGGAAATTATCATGTCAAATATACACTGACTCCAATTAGCGATAATTCTACGAACTTTGAGTATTACGAGTGGATGGAAAATGGTGAATTACAGGAGCCATTCACTACCGATATTTTAGAGAAATTGAAGCAAGTGATAGAGGAAAAATGAATAAAACTGTAAAAATTGTTGTTTTTGTACCTAAAACTCATACTGATATAGTTCGTCAGGCAATAGGAGGCGCAGGGGCAGGGAAAATTGGGCTTTACAGTCACTGTAGCTATTCAGTTGATGGAATAGGCAGATATAAGCCAATGGAAGGTGCTCATCCAGCTATTGGCGAAATTGGTAAGTTTGAACAAGTACAAGAAGAACGGATTGAATGTGTTAGCGATCAAAAAAAAGCAAAGGCAGTTATCGCAGCAATTAGGAAAGTCCATCCTTATGAAGAAGTGGCTTTTGACATTTACCCTCTTATTTCAGAAGAAGAATTATGAAAATTATTCTAACTATGGCAGTTTCAGCGAATGGAATTATTGCTTCTAAATCTGGTAGTGAAGATTTCTTGTCACATACAAACTGGATACAATTCGTAAGTTTGGCTAAAAGGATTGGTTGTTTTATTTGGGGTAGAAAGACCTATGAGGCAGTTATCAAGTGGGAAGGAGATTATCTCACTGAACTTGAAGGTGTGAAGAAGATTATAGTTTCAACCTCTAATCTTGATCTCAAAAATGGTTTTACATTGGCAAACTCACCAGAACAAGCTCTTGAAACTCTCGAATCAGAAGGTTTCAACGAGGCAATTATTACAGGCGGGTCAACCCTGAACAGCGAGTTTGCAAAAAGAGGTTTGATAAACGAGGTTATATTTGATGTGAACCCCTCAATTTTAGGGGAAGGAATCCCAGTATTCAGTCTTTCTGATTTCGAGCTCAAGCTGGAATTGATGAAAGTTGAGAAAATTGACGATGGAATTGTTGAATTACACTACAGAGTCAAAAAGTAAGATTATCGAGCTGGATTTTTGATAATATCTGCCTCAACATCAAGTAGTTTCTGATAGTTTTTCTTCGCATTTTCAAGGAAGGTGTCAATTACCATTGGAAAATCCTCTTGCCGAATGATTCCTTTATAGTAAATCTGCTCAAAAGTGTTTGTTCTGCGTTCATTCGGCCATGATTCCTTGGTGTAGGCGATTTTACCTTTCCTGCTTGCGGTGTAGAAAGGTTTATTAGACATTGCAACCCCAAAATCAAAATCCAGCATAATTTTGACCATTTTTACACTGTACTGCCTCAAAGTATCAGGGTCTTGATTCTTCAATGCTGCAACTTCTTTCCTGATCTGCTCAAGCTTTTCGATAAACCCCTTGTTCAGGAGTAGGCACAGCAGTGATCCTGGTTTAGGAAAGTCCTTCTTTCCCATTTTGAAACCATTGCCATGGAGTAGGACACCATCAGACCAACAAATGAAACGATCCTTTTTGTGGGCGTTAGACTGATATTGTTTCTTTGATAGAAAAACAAGATTTACGAGTGGATTGCTCTTTGAAAGATTCGTATTTGTATCAGCATCGAAAATAAAATAAAGGTTTATGTCAGAGCAGCCAGGAATATACTCTCCTCGTGCACAGCTTCCAACAAGATAAACTGAATACGGAAGATGAAGTGTGCCACCAATTTCTTTTTCAGCAATTTCGAGGAATCCGTCTATCAATGGTTTCAGGTCAGTAGGAATCTTGGTTATACTTGCTTCATTATGTATGTCCATAGAGGCCAAAAACTCCATGTACTTACTGATTATGGGTGCAGATTCAACAGGAGTTGCAGGGACTTTGAAATGGGTGATAAGTTTTTCTGAAATCTCTTCAATGTTTTGTTCTATTTCACCGATTATTTCTTGCTGCTTATCTACGAGTTCTTTTCTCCATTTTCTATAAGATTCTTCACCAATCTCCGCCATTCTCTTCTTACCATATTCGCTCAACTGATTTGAAGTTAGTGGGTTGAGCATCATCCTGGACATTTTTATGTTTTGGAAGTCACTATTTAGTCGTAATGTACTTACAAAATGATGATGATAGGTTCTCTTATCTAATGCCTTTGCAAGATTGCCAGAGCCCCATTGAGATAGTAAGTCGTAAATACCAATCTCTTTCAGTTTCACTTCGTTTTTAGTTAGAAATGGCTGATATTCGATCTTTTTAGGGTCTTTCTTTTGATTGTCTTGTGCTGTTTCAGGTACTAAAAGCAGGAGTGCAATCATTCTGAAAAGCTTATCTTTCAACTGATGAACTTGGTCAAGGAAAATCCCATTATAGTAACTTATTATTTCCTCTGGTTGGTATGACTTTTCACCAACTTTTACTTCATTCTGAACTTCTAATTGGAGATGGATTGTAAGCTTCGCCTCGCTAATTACCCGCTCAATATCGCTACAGTACTCTTGTCGTCTTTGTACAACTTTGCGGTTTTTCGTGATTCTATCAATTGGAGTGTATCCTGGTTCATCCATTTCCTTTTGGATATTCATCAGAAGCAATCCTCTGGCTAACTGTGCAAGGTTAGTTTCGGTAATAACAGGAGATGAGGAAGTAGTATTGTCCTTTTGTTTATCTGTGTTGTTCGTCATAATTTACATCTCAATTTCAGCCTTATTATAACTCAATTACCAGACCAAAGTTATAGGTTTATGGCTTCTTTTTGGTACAATTGAGCACAGATGTAGATTGATATGAAAAATGCAAAAAGTTCAGTTACCGAAATAAAAACCCATTTTATTCTTGAGCACAGCGAGAGATTATTATCAGAGTGTAAAAAGGTTCTGAAAAAGATTCAGAAATATGAATCAGAAGTGATTGTAACTAAAGATAAGAAAATGGTGATTCGTAATTTTGGTGTCAAAGAAAGATTACTTATTCATGAACCGAAGCGAATTGTAAATGAATGTAATTTGCCCGCGAACTGGGAGGAGCCAATTCGCAATCTTCTGAAATCAGGTAAATTGCAATTGCCAGCGATTTCTTCCTTACAACCAATACTTTCATACAACTTCGAAAAACAAAAATGGGAGCTTTTTATTCAGATTTTTAGAAAAACTACTGCCAAAGATTTAGAAAGAGCAGATTGGAATCTGATAAAAGAATTGCAGTCCAGATGGTTGAAAGATTTTGAGCCCATTGAAATCTCTGACACAGATATTCGGATGATAGAACTTTATAACCAGGGAAAAAGTATGCGAGAAATCGGAGAAACGATTTACGGAAACAGACCATTTGATGAGACTGAAATCAGTAAGCGATGTAGGTTAGTGAAAAAGAAACTCCACATGTCCAGGGATAAAAAAGGGTAGTTTTTCTCTCCTTCGTTTCTCAACCCCTATTTTTCTACACTTGGCTCATATGGATCGGAAATTGAGCCAAAGATGTAAGGAAAATCTCCAAAAAGAACTCGAACTTCTTTCGAAGCAGCCTTTGACTGACTCTCAAGCTTTTGAAGCATACTTCAACTTGTCTGGATTTCTAAAAGTTCTCAACAAAATGAAAAAGGAGGCTGTGACTTATGGAAAGGTATAAAACCAAAGACATTTACGAAGCATCTGCTTTGGTAGCTGCGAATCTCACAATTGCTGGATTGGAAGCTGATTCTGGTTTCTATTGGTTTGTATTTGAAAGTGAGACAGCCTGTCGCAAAATATCTAATGACTACTGGTCTAATACTTTGACTGTCAAAGCCAGGGAATATGCAGATGCAATTCGTACCTTGAAAGACAGGATATTTGCCAGCAAATAACAAAAAATTGATATGAAAATGAAACATACTCACAGCCAAAATTGGCTAAATAAGATTAGACGATTATTTCTCCTGTCCTTTTTTGACCCAAAAAATCAGTACCAGGAAAAAGAAATCAATGGCTTTGTACTTATAAAGCAATTTAGTCAATTACTTGGTGATTGGGAGGTGGCTATTTACACCAAAGAGGCATTCCAAAAACGATTGGCTTATAAAGATAGAATATCTCAATTATTGAAAACTCGTGGGAATAAACAGGAGCGAGGCTAAATAACTAACTGTTTGGGTGTACTGCTTACCATTGAGCTATGGAAACAATGGTCTCTATAAAGCAGACACAGAAAAATGTGGGGGTTATTCTTGACGCATTACGAGAGCCTCCCTTCTGACCGAAAGGAGCAGTTTGGAACAGGTAATGAGCTAACGCATACCGAGAGAAAACGGAAACATGTGCGGATGAAACCTTTAGGAAGGGTGGGCTATCTCAACAAGCAGTTATTAGGAGGTACACCCATTAGCTTATGTAACTATGAATCAATGCAACTTTATAAAAACAGATAAAAAGCGGTGCAAAGCCAAGGCGATCCAAGCTGATAGCTTTTGTTTCTGGCATTCTGAAAAGATGCGAGAGAAACGAACCCAAGCAGTACATGATGGTGGTAAAAGCCCCAAACGAAGCTATGGAAGGGATGATGAAATAGCAATCTCAAATACGCAAGATGTATTGAAACTGATAGAACAGACCATAAACGACCTACGAAGAAATAAAACCAGCACTAAACTGGCAACTGCAATAGGTTACTTATCGGGTATCGCACTCAAAACTATTGAGCAGAGTGATTTAGCAAAAAGATTGGAGGTATTGGAATATGCATACAAAATCAAAAATGAATCTAAATGAACCATTCGCAAATATGACTGCTGATGAAGCTTTCAGGGCTGCTGTAGAAGCGTTTTCTCAAGGTAATTTCGATTTGGTTGAAGAGATGAGGAGGCAACTGCCAAATGAGACAAAGAAAGAAGTTGATAAGCTTATTTCTTTATTCCTCCGAAAACTAATGCTGTATTCAGGCTATATCATCATTCGAGCTGATACCGCAATTACTTTTTATAACGATATGTTTGGACAGATTTTTGGTGTGGAAGCCGAGAAGTTTGATCCTGATTCAGCTTTCAAACTGCTTGAAAGCACACAAAAAATCAAGGAACAGATAGCAGAGCTCGACAGGGAAGCAAAAGGAGCTCTGAATCTTGATCGTTTTGAAGTATTCAAGGATGAGGAGATGCATTCGAATTATTGGATGCACATTCTCCAAGAGATAGGGAAAAAGTATGGTGATTTAGTCAAGTCTGATGCATGGAAAGCAATGAGAAAAGATTTGTTTCGAGATATAAAGAAGTCGCCTTGAACTATGACAACTAATCTACTAAAATCAGATAAGATGAATATGGAAAATGCAAATCAATTTGTTGCTTATTATCGAGTCTCCAGTAAACGCCAGCGTGAAGAAGGTGTCTCCATTGAAGCCCAAAGGAAGCTAATCCTTGATTATGCCAAGCGAAATAATTTTGAAGTAATCAAAGAGTTTGATATTGATGAAAGTGCAAAAAAAGAAGGTCGAAAAAAGTTTTCTGAAATGGTGGCTTATATCCAGGCTAACAAAAACATCCTCGGAATCTTGTGTGAGAAAGTGGACAGACTTTTGAGAGGCAATCTCAAAGATAGGGTGATTATTGAGGATATGGTGAACAATGAAGGCAGAGAAATACATTTCATCAAAGAATCTTTGGTTTATAACAAGAACGCCAAGAGTTTCCAAAAGCTACAGTTTGATATCCAAAATGGTTTTGCCAGGTTCTATCTAAACAATCTCTCTGATGAAGTCAAAAAAGCTTATGATATTTTGGTGGATGATGGTTTCTACCCCCACATACCTCCGATTGGTTATAAAACGAAGCTGGATGACCATGTAGCAGTACCTGATCCAGTAGTTGCACCTTTTATCAAAAGAATCTTTGAGCTCTGTGCTACAGGTGAATACTCGGAAAGGAAAATCGGATTGATGCTTTTTGATGAGGGTTTCAGAAGTCGAAAAGGTAATCGAGTTGGAAAGTCAGCCATAGGTAAGATTCTTCACACCCATTTTTACTATGGATTTTTTGAATGGAAAGGCGAAGTGAAACCAGGAAAACATGAACCAATTATTGAAAAGGACTTATTTGATAAAGTGCAGGAGGTCTTGTCTCCGAAAAAGAAGAAAGGGTATAAACACGATTTCTCATTTGTTGGACTTATGGAATGTGGTGAGTGCCATAACGGAGTTACTGCTGAATTGCAGAAGGGTCATGTTTATTATCACTGTACCAAGCCCAGAGGGGCTCAATTCTGCCATCAGAAGTATGTGAGGGAGGAAGTTATAACAGAACAATTAGCAAAGGTAATCAAAGCAGCCTCGCTTGATCTAAAAAAGTTGAAAACTATAAAAGACATTATGAGTGTGAGCTTGGCAGACGAAACTGAATACCTTCAAGACTCGCTGGATGCTCTCAACAGTCAGTACAAAGACCTACAGGAGCAATCCTCAAAGCTGTTGGACTTATATCTCAAAGGAAAGATCAAAGACGAAGCCTACAATTCAAAATCAACAGAGGTCAACAAGGAAACCGAACTCGTAAATGCTGAAATAATGAAGCACAAGACTGCAGATAGGGTATATAAGCAGGAAATAGAAGGATTTCTGACCTTCTGCAATATGGCTCCGAAGTTATTTGCCAGTTCGAGACCTGAGTTACAAAGGGAGTTGCTGAGATTTGTCGTCTCGAACCTTATTTTGAAGGATAAAAAGGTTGATTTTAGCCTCAAACTACCATTCAGCATAGTAGCCAAGTATGCTGAAAGTGAGAATTGGCAGGGGCGGAAGGAATCGAACCCTCGTTAGGAGTTTTGGAGACTCCAGGCCTACCACTGACCGACGCCCCTAAGTATGTGTAGTATAACCTAAAAACACCCCTTGTTCAAAACTGCCTTGTATATCCAAGATATGAGTGTGGATCAACTTGGTCTCCTCCCGAGAGTTGGGGAAGATAAATCAATAGCCCTTTTAATCTTTGGGGATGGATGTTTTGAACACCAGGCGTGTATGGACATCGTAGATTTTGGGAACAGTTTAGACCAGCCAGGAAGGTGATTATTTAATCTTAGTCTCGTTGTGGAGGGTGATTTTTCGGCACTTTTTACAGTATTTTTTAAAAGCTAACTTATCTTTAGTATTAATAACATTTTTTTGCACTACATAATTTCTGCTTTTGCAAGCAGAGCACTCTAAATGAAATATTTGCCTGTTTCCTTTTTTAGCCATACCTTGGGATTATATATTAGGTGGGGAAGAGATGCAAGGTTTTAACCTGAGCCGAAGACGGGGATCGGACCCGTGACCCCGTTCTTACCAAGAACGTGCTCTGCCACTGAGCTACTTCGGCATGTTTAATATTTTACCAGAGCGGGAGAGGGGATTCGAGTCGGACTCCAAAACCTTCTAAATGATACCTCAGAGGAAGCAAAAACTCTAGCAGCACAATTAGAACTTCTTAGAAACCACATAAACGTTACTAGCTTAAAGGAAGCTGGTTATGCCTACTAAGCCTAAAATAAACAGTAAAACGATTGTTAAAACAAAAACTTCAGAGGAACTTAGAGATGCTTTCAGTAAATGTAAAATTTGGAATGATCCAGACACTGTTCTACAAAAAGTATATGAAGAGTCTATAAATAATAAAAGTAATAAATTAGCTACAATCGATATAGATAACGCATTTCAGGCATTAACGCTTTTTGAGTTCGAAAACGGAATTCTGATGACTAAAATTATATCAGAGAGTTATAAAACTTTTGGAGTAGATATGATGAGGCAGTTACAAAAAGAGTATCTTTGTGAAACTACCAGCGAGAAAGCTACGGCTGAACTAGCCACAGTCAATTATATCCGAACTTTAGAGATTCAAAGCCGGATTAATAGATACTTAGCACCGGCTTCAATTACAGATATGGGTATAAGATTCCTAGCCTTTTTGAGCAAGGAGCTGGATCGGGCAAACAGGCAGTATTTAACCTCAATTCAGGCACTAAAAGCCATGAAACAAATACCTATGCAATTAAATATCAAAACAGACACAGCTATTATTGGCCAAAACCAAATGGTACAAGCAAACAGCCATGAATAATTTAATAAACCCATACGATTTAGGAGATTCTCAGTTGGCAGATAACGCCATGAGAATCAATATCGATGAATTAGTAGACCGCGTTAAGAAAGAGCTCAAAATAAGGCTTCTACGAGCCAAAATTGAGGCTCTAGGGATTGAGGTGAGCCTTACCACCTCTAAAACCAGATTTAATGGCGATAGATTCTGGTTCTTGTGCCCGATATGCCAAATAAAGGTAGGGACGCTTTATAAACACCCGTTACAAAATATTTTGGGATGTAGGAATTGTCTAAAACTAAAATACAGAAAGCAAAGATTTAAAGGTATGATTGAAACCCTTTGATATAATCCCCTTATATAGCGCGTGTTCAAATACTTCACTTCCAAAATTTAATTATGGATATTGATATAACAAAAAATATTTGGTACTCACCTTGCTACGCAATATATAACTTCAAGCAACTGATTCAACAGATTGGGGTTGAAAAAGCATTTAATAAAAAGAAGGGGCTTGAAGCTTATATAACAGGAATAGCTTTATTGGGTGTGAAACATTACGAGGGCAGAATGTGGTGGTTGCAGGTGCCAGATGAAGATCCACCTGATATATTAGCTGCTACGATGTCTCTTAACAGTAAACAGGTTGGAGTTAAAAACATTCAGTTAGTTGAGGTATACCGGATAGAAGATCGCAAAAAAGAAAGTATTGCAGATACTGTCAAACGTAAGTTAAAAGATAAGGTCTATGATCCGAAGACAAGTTTAGTAGGATTGATTAACAGAGATGAAGCAATAAAGGACTTAAGCGATTTAAATAAACAAATTGAGGCTGTAAAGCCTAATATCGCTTCGGTTTGGATAGTAGGGAATATAGATCCACTCCAAAATAACTACATAGTTGCACAGTTATGGCCAGAAGTTAAATCATACAAGATTAATATTGACCAAGAATGCAAGGCTCTAAGCAAGTTTGGGGTTGTTTTAAGGACACATAGGAGTATGAAGAGGGTAAGTGCCTCAACAGTCAAACGAATCAGGGTAAAACGAGAACAAATACCAACATTAATACCTGGGGGTTCCTATTAGTTAAAAAGGTAGCAAATCTGAAGCTGGAACTTTAAGGGCTTTTGCAATCTTATATAAAGTTCTTATAGTTGGGTTTCTCTCGCCTCGTTCTATAAGGCCAATATAGGTTCTATGCATCCCTAACCTAGCCGCTAATTCTTCTTGTGTTACCCCAGAGGATTGACGCACCTTCTGCATCTTCTGTCCAAATTTCTCTAATACTTGTTTGTGAGTAATAGCTTTTCCCATAACTCACACTATAAGAGACCATCAGTATCATCTCGACAGACTCCTTGTCATCTTTATTGATCAGGTATAGAATGCAATTAGATTTAGAGATGGAAATATAATTATGTTTGGCGAAATTTTAAAAAAATCATGGTGGAACTATCTTTTAGAGTTAATAATCGCAATTATTCTAATTAACTGGGATCTAAAAATCTTCTTAATTTATGCCTATCTGTTAATCGTCTTTAAGATTGATGTAGCTGTAAACTTTCTTAGAAAATTAATTAGAGTATTTCATGTCAGTAACGAGGTTAAGTTAATCAGTCTTCAAAGGAAACTTAAAGTTAAGGATGAAGAAACTCAGGATATAATAAAAGAGACAGAAGATAATCTCACTGAAGAACAATTAACACAGCTTAAAAAGGATATTACAGACCTTATGAAAGGAAATTAAATGAAAATGACTCCAGTTTTGGTAATTATAGGAGTAGTTGTTCTCACTGGTATATATCTTGGAGGATATAGTGAATCCTCGGAAGATATGTCTAGTGGTGTGGTTCCTACTAAATCTGAAGTTAATGAGTCTATTGTCAGCCCAGATACAAATGTGCCTACAGATAACCAAAACCAACCATCTGGAAAAGCCTTAAAAATAGTCGCTTTTGGAGTTGCCAGAACCTCTAAAGATGTATTGATAGAGGCAAAAAAGAGATTGGGAAATGTAGATATGACTAATGTGGAATTCATCAGGTTAATGGCGTTCAAGTTAGATGCAGATCCAGCCCTTATGGCTGACCAAGAAGCTCGTGTGCAAAAAATCATGGCACAAGAAGGACAGCCAATTCAAAATAGCTATTATGAGCAACAAACAGGTACAACAACTGATACCTTTGAACAAGATAGACAACGAAGAAGGTCGGAAGAACAACAGGAATGTCAGAAGGAAATGACTGAATATAATTCTTGTATAGGTAAATACAATACTGAACTTGGAGAATATAACAATTGTTTATTAGAGGGAAGAAAATATCAGTATTGTTCTAAACCTAATAATTTTTGTAGTAAACCATTCTGTTCTAGCTTATAGAAAAGGGGGAAAATAAATGATATGGAAGAAGTAAATAAAATGAATAGAAAAACGTTTCGCGATCAAAAAAGAATTGTTCCTATATTAGTCATTATTATATTCGCGATCATAATTGGAGTATATTATTTAGTGAGATCTGAACCTTCACCTCAAAGCTCAACTATCTTACAGCAGATCGATACTCAGGCTCAGACTCCTCTATCTTCACCTCAAGTCGCTACTAAAACTCTAGATTTAAGCATTACAATGCAATCCTTAAAGGATAGGTTACAGTCCCAAAATATAGGTGTAGTTTTTAATTCGGATATTGATAAATATTATCCTGAAGATAAAAGTCAGGATGTAGAAAGAGGAGAGGTTGATACGGTCACAGTTTATCTAATAGGGCAGCCGGGGAAGAATTTAACGCAAATCAGTTTTACTGGCGATCTTTATGCTGATGGAGAAAAAAATAATGATACGTTACGGCAAATGTTCCAACTGACGGACACTGTAGACAAAGATATTACAAGTTGGTTTATAGAACAATCTTTGGAATTTGAGAGTACCTCAGGAACACGACACCAAAAAATAATTAATGGGAAAAATGTTGAGGTTTCGTATACCTATGATAAAACACCTGTGTTTGGAATACCTGGCCATATATTTGTTGTAATTACTCCTGCATTATATGAGCTACTTCCTGAAAATGAATAAAGCTATTAAAAAGAAGCTTCTCATTATTTCAATAATATTAGGTCTTGGGTTATTTGTAGGTTATATATACAAATATCAACAATTGATTAACGAGGGATCCTATTTAGCAGATGAGCATTGTATAAAAATTAATCCTTTAATAATTGATAGAAAAAATAAATATTTGGATCAATACAATTTAATATTAAAAGCAGGAAGTGATACAGCTACTGCGGAAGAATATCATGCTGCTCTGGATAAATACATGCAAGCAAGTGATGTTTACCAAAAAGAAGAAAAGTTGTGGCTTGATAAACAAAGAATATATTTAGATAGCAAAGCCTTTAACTTATTAATACATTCATATATCAAGGAGGCGGGTCAATATCAATATGAAATGTATAAGGCAGATTATGAGTCTTCAGTCTTTTTGTCTACAGAATACAAAGAAAAAGATCCTGATGAACAACGAGAGTTAAGCAATAGGGTAATGGAAGCAGTTGCAAGAAGCAAGGAAGCAGAAGATAAATATGATAGTGTTTGGGAAAGAGAAAAAGGAAGATCGGACTGGATATACAGTTTTGTACAGGTTCCATCATCCAAATGCTCTGAAGAAAACTATGATTTCCCCGCACTTCCTGAGCTTTTTGCTCCCCCTATACCTGTAAGTAATGATGAAACAAAAGTTTAATTAAAAAAGCAGATAGGAATTTAGATCAGGTAAGGCTTGAGATAATATAGATGTACATAAAAACTACTTGTCCCCTATAGCAAAAAGTTTTATGATGTTGATCAGATTAAGGCTTTCTGAAAAGTAAAATTTTTGAAAGCAGATATAATGAGAATTAAAATTAAGATTCTACCTCTATTTTTACTACCATTGTTTGTATTAGTAGTTTTGAGCCCCACAGTCTTAGCAGTAAGTAGTACATTTTTACAGAAAGCGACTGAATATTATCAGCGTAATTGTTTAAGAAGAAATGTATCTAGATCAGACGCTATTAATTGCTATCTGTTTGATAAAGTAGCAGAACTAGACCAAGGTTTATTAGCTACGAATGATAAAGTTAGAGACTTAGAGTCAATTGTAGCAACTCAGACAGCAGAGATTATCGATTTAAATAACAAGCTAGAGAATATCCCTGTACAATCGTCTAAATCAATAATGGTCCTTGATGCCCATAATAACGAACTGGGGATTTTAGTAGATAAAGGATCGGAAGGTAATAATACAATCTTTGTCCCCAGTATCAACAAATTTATAGATATTCAACACTGGGAAGTTGCAAAAGCAAGTCTCGGGTTCACTACTTCTGACTGTACCGGTACGCCATATCTTACGCCTAAGTCTGATTATGTTCAATCTTCTAAATTCGGAGATTACTACACTACCTCCCCGACTGAGACTCCAAGCGAAAGAGACATAACTAGTATACTTCGGTGGGAACCTTCGTCTGAGACAGTGGTTTGCGCTGAGACGGATTTCGTTTCCTTATCTGTACCTGCTGTAAGCATAACTATTCCTTTCTCAGAACCTCTCGTTCAACCTTTCCAGTTTAAATACCAGTAATTAGCATTTTTGAAGCTAATTTAAGAGTTTTCCACCACCCTAATAAAGAGTATAATTAGCCATAAATTAATATAAAAATGAGGATTAAAATAAGTGACGATGCAGCAAAATACCTGAGTGAGGATGAACGTAAATACCTACTTTTGTTAGAATTTTATGAAGATTTCGCAGCCGAAATTGAAGACTTAAAAAAGCAGTTTGAAGCTAAAAAGATACAACTATTTCCTGATACCTTAATCCCACTACTTCAAAAATATCATATTCCCATTAAATTTGTCCGCCCACTGGAGGAATACATTCAATTTGGGAAAATCTTCTCTGTTTACCAACCTATACAAATTTTTGGAATACGACATCAGCTTAATAGAAGCTTTCTTCACTATGATAAACTTGTCCCACCACCAACTAGGCTGCAGGACAAAATGTTTTGGGATTCATGGTATGAAGGAAATAAACGTGCTTTGGTAGACAAAGGCATTACCCCAGCTCTTCCCATCATTCAACTTAACAAACGGCTCAGCAAAAGTGAGCTACGCAAGTATATATCAGATAAGTGGGACGAAATCGAGGAAGCAATGAAGGATTACGAAAAATCAGACCCAGCGCCTGAAACTATTAAGGATATATCTATGAGAGAAGTTGAGATTTTTGCATCTATATATCGTTACAAAAGAATTACTGGGCTTACTTCTAAAAAGACCTACGAGAAAATTTCCGCTGAATTTGGTATTACATATGCAGAAGCTGATAGAGAGATTGATAGAAAGTATTCAAATATTTCTTCAATTTTAAGAAATCTAGGCTGGGAGAAATAATATCAATTCAAAGTGTAGCACTTTCATAGATACCCACATTGCCACATACAATACACAATCCCTTTAGTAAAATTTAACTAGAAATATATCGAATTTGGCTCTTAGCCAATGTAACGGATTATAAAAATTAAATGATATGAGAAAAGATGTTACTTCATTATTTGAAACGTCAAGTTTACCCCTAGCTGGTGCAATTATTTGCTCTGGAATTTCCCTTGATTCCGTTGTTAAAAACCCAGACGGAAAGTCAGTTTTTATATTTGATCGTTCTAATAACCCTGGTTTAGATCAAGTCATCCAAGATTTCTGGAAAAAGAGTTTACGCACAGAACCCAATGCTTTTTGGGAGGCAATTAGGTTCTTAAAAAGTAGAATTTATGGAGGTTAAATATGAATAATCAAGATAAAAATAAAGATTTATTAAATGCAGCACTTAAATACCTTTCAAAAGGTTGGTCAATAATTCCTATCAGTCCATCTTCTAAAAAACCGTGCCTAGAATCTTGGCTTGAATACCAAAAAAGACTACCTACAATTGAAGAAGTTACGGATTGGTGGACTAAATGGCCCTGGGCAAATATTGGCCTTGTGACAGGCAAATTATCTGGTGTTAGTGTGATTGATATTGATCCAAGACATGGTGGTAATACCAATAATCTAACAGATACAGTTAAATCACAAACTGGGGGCGGTGGTTCACATCATTTCTATAAATATAGCCCTAATATTCATAGCCAGAATGGGGTTAAAGAAGGATTTGATCTAAAATCTGATGGCGGTTATGTAATCCTTCCACCATCAGTTCACGCCTCAGGCAATAAATATATTTGGATCACTCCACCATTTGTTAATGAATTTCAGGAAATGCCTCAATGGATAATTGATCTTCAGGGTACAAACAAAGGTTCAACTAATTTGGATTGGAAGTCAATTCTAGGACAAACAGAAGGAGCTAGAGATATTAATCTCTACAGAGCTGCTTGTAGCCTACTGGCTCGTGGTATCCCATCAAAATTAGTCTATCAGTTCCTGCTCTTTATAAACTCCACCTTCCAGCCTCCACTAGTAACTAAAGAAGTCAATCAGAAATTTGAAAGTGCAGTCAATTTCCTGACCAGGGAAAGGACAAAAAATGGATAATTTTGACGATATTGACGAAAAGATAAAAACCAAAAAAGATAGCAATAAAGAAGACAAAATAACATACTCCCTGGATGCTCCAAACACTATTGATGTTTTAAGTAGTAAAGGAAAGCTAGTTTACCTCACAGAAAATTTAGAATTGATAGATTCAGTAAAACATAATGATGAACTCTTCGTACCGCCACCTCTTAACTCGATACCATATTTAATTGCTGATGCTGAGAAGGTTTTGGGATATTTAGAAGAATATAGGGAGAACCCTCATCATGCTTTAGATTTATATGAGGAGCTTATTGCCTACCATCAAAACATCTCGGAGCTTCCACACGAAGTTTACTATGATCTTTTGGTTTTATGGGATATTCACACCTATCTAATCGACAAGATACACTTTTCACCTATTCTGTATCTATATGCAGTTAAGGAACGTGGTAAGTCAAGAACTGGGAAGGGTTTAATCTTTGTATCCAGGCGTGGAGTTTGGACAGAAACTGTTAGAGAGGCCGATATAATTAGATGGGGTAACGATCATCAAGCAGCTTTGGGGTTTGATGTTAAAAATGCTCCTAAAAAGTTTGAACGCGCTAATTGTGATGATCTTATTTTAGCAAGGTTTGAAAAAGGATCTGTATCCTCAAGAACTTTATGGCCTGAAAAAGGAGCTTTTAGAGATACTAAAACTTTTAATCTTTTCGGACCAACCATTATTGCTACTAATAGGCCAGTTGATGACATTTTAGAATCGCGCTCTATCTCAATTGATATGAAACCAACAAGCCGGAGGTTTAATAATCCGGTTGTATCAGAGAGTGCCTTTGATCTTAAATGTAAGCTCGCAGCTTTTAGGATCTTACATTACAAAGATGAACTAATGGAGGCGGACAAACCAGCTTCAGGTAGGCTCGGAGACATTGTAAGCTCCCTTCATAAGATTGTGCTTACCTTTTTCCCCAACAAAAAAGAATCGTTTTTTAAGTTTCTAAAAACAGTTGAGTCACGAAAAAAAGATGATGCTACAGATACACTAGAGGCAAAAATCATTGAGATAGTAATAGCCATAGAGAACCAGGTTGATGGTGGATTCCTATCCGTAGAGACTATTACTAGAGAGTTTAATAAAGGTAAGGAAGATAAATTTGCTCTTCCAGAAGATACCATTGGGAAAATTTTGAAGGGGTTGGGGTTTGAAAAGAAAAGGACGGCAGACAAACGAGGAATTTACTACAACCTAGAGTTAATAGAGAAATTGAAGCTCAATTATGGTTTCAATGTCTCTAATGACACTTCTGACACTGAAACAGATATACCTAGCACAGATAAAGCAGCCCCTTCAGTAGACAGCGGTATACCAGAAACAGAGTCACATGAGTCACAAGTGTCACTGGATTTAGGTAAAGAAATATTTGGCGAAGGAACTCGTTGGGCTAATGAATCTGAAAGAGGTAAGGCATGATCACAGTTGACGAGATGGTGGAATCTGGTGAATGCCCTTGTGAGGTCTGTAGCAGCCAGGATGCCACATTTAGAGCTCCTAAAAATAAGACTTATCCCTGTTTGGAGCCGGAGGAAGTTCAAGAATTCAAGAAGTTGGTTAAGGAAGTTTACCAGATTGAGTTGAGCGATGAAGTAGCCAGAGATCAAGGCTCAAGGTTAATACAATTATTTGAACTACAGATACAAAATAAGAAGTCCGACTTTAAAAAAGAGCTGGAAGATGGTACAACATGAATAGAGATAAAAATGAAAATGATATGAGTAATATTGCCCTAGCCTACTGTAGAAAATCCGAAGAAGATAAGAAGCGTCAAGTTCTATCCCTTAATGACCAAGTAAATGAATGTAATAAACTTATCAAGGATTATAGCCTTAATTTAATAGTACCTCACTTTAAAGAAGAAAAAAGCGGTCGAAAAGCCGGAGTTAGAACTGAATTTTACAGGATGCTCAATCTTCTTAAGGCTGGTAAAGCTAAAGTTGTCGTTTGCTGGAATGCTAACCGCCTCGCACGTAATATGATTGATGGTAGCGAAATAATTGACCTAGTTCAGCACAAAGGTCTTAGGATTATTACTCCCTACACTCAATATGATTTGTCCAACTGGTTCATGCTCTTAATAGAGTTTGGTATGTCCACAGACTTCAGTCTAAAGCTCTCTAAAGACGTCAAAAGGGGCTTGGAATCCAAAGTAGCTAAAGGAATCAAGCCAGGACTAGCCCCAATTGGCTATCTCAATGTTGGGGAGGTTAAAGGAGAGAAAACTGTTACTAACGATCCAGAAAGGTTTGATTTAGTAAAGAGGTGGTGGCAGATGATACTAACTGGCCAATATACTGTTGATGAGTCCTTAGCTGCAATTACAAAGCTCGGTTTAAGAGATAGGCGGGGTAATCCAGTATCTCGGACTGCCTCATTTAGTCTATTTCATAACGTATTTTATGCTGGATATTTTAATTTCCAAGGTGAGGTTCACAAGGGTATTCAAGAACCAGTGGTCACCTTGGAGGAATTCAATAAGGCTCAAAAAATCATTACTGGTAAGTTTAGCGGTCGGTATATAGATAGAACTGAAATACGCACACTACCTTTGTCTGGCTTTATAAAATGTGGTGAATGTAGCTCAACTATTACTTCGGAAAGAAAAACTAAAACATATAAAAATGGCACGTCACGAGAGTATTTCTGGTATAGATGTAAGAAAAATAAAGGTGTCTGTACCCAAAGATCTTATACACCGGCTGATGATTTAGAAGGCCAGGTTAGGACTTTCATTAGTAATTTAGAACTTAACCCAAGGTTTATTGATTGGGTCAGGAAAGTGCTCAAAAGAAGAAATCGAGATGAGTTTGAATTTGAGCATAAAAATAAGGAAGTTCTAACTAAAAGATTACACGAAATTGATGGTAGTAAAGAAAAGTTATTTAGTATGAAAATTGACGGTCTCTACTCTGAAGATGAGTATAAACAGAAAAAAGCGGCTATCCTAAAAGAAGAAGCAGATATTAAGGAGCAGCTTAATTCGGATAGAATTTCCTACTGGGAGCAGATGATTGATAATACCTTAGAGTTTGCCGGGAATATTCTCGAATTATTTAACACCGGAGACGACTATACTAAAAGGATGGTTTTACAAATACTTGGGTCGGACTTGAAATTAAAAGACAAAAAGCTTTACCTAGAGGCTAAATCGGTATTTATGTTCCTTAGAAATAAGCAAAATGAGCTTTCTGAAGAAAACGGTTTGGTCGGACTAAAGAAAGGGCCGTCACATCAATCTAATCAGGCAGAATACGACCCTTCAATCCACTTTGGAGCCGGAGGCGGGATTCGAACCCGCGACTTGCTGTTTACAAAACAGCTACTCTACCACTGAGTTACCCCGGCAATAGGGACAATTAATTTTACCAAATCTAGGAGTGAATTTGAACCAGGAGATAAAATGATTTTAAAATAAAAAATCCCCCGAAGGATCGGGGGAGAATAATACCGCCTACTTGACCGTGTTTTTAAGGATTTTTCCCCTGGACTTTAAAGTGGGGATCTTAGGAAATACCATAACAGTATCTCCACCCAGATCAACCCGTTGTACACCAACGATGGAGGAAAATATTCCCTAAATTTTCAAACGTGCCAAGCAGGTTGGGTTCTTCAGATAAAGAACCATCTACTTTGCCCTGCCATGTACCAGCCGGTACATGGTCCTGTTGGGCATAATCATCATAGCAAAGGAACGCGGCTTTTGTCAAGTTAAAATTCCTTCCTAAAAGTAGCAGAAAAGGTTGATTTAAAGCTGATTTTTTACCTTCTTGAGGAGGAGTGGGACTGATAGTGACCGTAGGTGAGGGTGTAGAGGAAGCACACCCTGCAGTTGGTTCTGTTCCCTTAATAAAATATTCTCTCCTGCAGGTATAAGTAACAATCCCTTCGGGCTGAATAAACTGTTCTTTGGGGGTGCCTTGTAAAAACTTCTCCATCAGCTGTTTCCAAATAGGGGCTGCCCCCAAAGATCCAGCCACACTGTTCATCGGCCGGCCGTCATTATTGCCTACCCATACCCCAATAGCCAGTGAGGGAGTGTAGCCTATGGTTAAAGAATCCCGGTAGCTTTCACTAGTGCCGGTTTTAACCGCTACCTTTCGGGAGATATTTAGAACCGTCCCAAAAATTTCAGCTCGGGCACCGCTATCGGAAAGAATTGAGGAGATTAAAAAGGCGACTTCGGAGTTTAAGACCTTTTTAGGTTTAGCTTGGTGGGTGTAGATGACCTGATCGTATTTATCTTTAATCTCTAAAATAAAGCTGGGGTCATTTTTCAACCCCATATTAGCAAAGGTAGCATAAGCGTTGGTGATATCTAAAAGTTTGACCTCTCCAGCTCCTAAAACCAAGGATAATCCATACCTTTGGGGATCTTCAATAGTGGTAATCCCCACTCTCTGGGCCATCTCTACTGCTGAAGAGACTCCCAATTTAGACAGTACTTCTACTGAAGGAACATTTAAAGAGTTGGCCAGGGCCCGTCTGGCAGTTACCGGGCCGCGGAACTTACCGTCATAGTTTTTGGGGCGGTAGTTGGTGGCAAAAGTAGTGGGTTGGTCCCAGAGGATTGTGGCTGGAGTGATTACCTTTTCCTCTAAAGCAGCAGCGTAAACAATTGGTTTAAAAGAAGATCCAGGTTGACGGGGCATAACTGCGACATTAACTTTGCCAAACCCCTCGGCTCCCCAATCCTTACTGCCTACTAAAGCCTTAATCTCTCCGGTTTTAGGATCTTCCACGACTATCGCGGCGTTGGAAACGTTATTGGGCGCCAGAATTTTAAGCTGCTGTTTGACTACCTGTTCAGCTTGAGTTTGGAAGTTGAGGTCTAAAGTGGTTTTAACTTTAAAGCCGGAGCGGGAGACTTTATCTTCTCCATAATGGGCTATTAACTCATCTTTAACCATGATGGCAAAATGAACACCTGTGGTGTTTAAATCATTTGCTTTGGGCTTAAATTTAAGTGTTTCTTTCTCTGCTTTTAAGCGATCCTCATCAGAGATCATCTTTTGTTCCATCATCTTTTGCAAGATTAACTCCTGCCTCTTTTTAATCTCGGTCAAATCATTGGACAGCGGTGAGAGCTTTGAAGGGGCTGGCAGCAGGCCTACCAGTAGTGCTGCCTCGGCCAGATTTAAGTCTGGAGATTTTTTGTCAAAATACCTGCCGGCTGCTTCTTCTACCCCAAAAGCTCCTTCTCCAAAATAAACTGAATTTAAGTACATCTCTAAAATCTCATTTTTGTTGTACCTTCTTTCCAGCTCTTGAGCCAAAAGTATCTCCTGGATTTTACGGGTGATGCTTTTGTCAGGTGAAAGTAAAGCATTTTTGACCAGCTGTTGGGTGATAGTGGAGCCTCCCGAAGCAAAATTGCCTCTTTTAATATCAGTGATTAAAGCCCTGACGATAGCTTTAGGGGAAAATCCATAGTGGGAGTAAAATTCTTTGTCCTCAGAAGCAACAGTTGCCATCTGCAGGTAAGGTGAGATTTCGTCCAGTGGTACAGCTTGTCTTTCTCTGCCTTGATAAAAGGTAAAGAAGGGTTGATTATTCCGGTCGAAAAGAACCACCCCGGTACTACTTTTATTCATAATCTCTTCTTTGCTGTCTAAATCAGGGATATAGGTGGCATAAGTAATAATTGGTACTAAAGATAAAAATAAGGTTAAGGCTAGAAAAATTGCTAAAAATTTTCTTTTTAAGTTTAGCCTAGAGTTTTTCCTTTTGGATTGTTTCTTGTTTTTAGGAGGAGAGTTGAGGGATAGCTTCATGCTCCCATAGTACGTAACAAATGAGTATTAAATGTAAAAAGAGAGGAAGGAATGTGTAAAGGCCTAAAAAAATATTCTTTTGCTAACTGTTAGTTATGGTGGAGTGCAAATATAGCGGGGCACATAAGAAACTATATCATCAGCTGTTCCATAGAGATGGTCAGCTCCCACGGTACGAAGACTGTCTCGGTTACAATTACCACCCTCTAACTCATTTTCATCCCAAAGATAAGGGTTGCCCCAAGGATCGCGGGGAAGAAGATCAGAGCTGATAGTTTGCCAGGAAGCGGTCAGATCATCAATACAAGCCTGATCCAGGGAAACATTAGGGCTGGCCCGGCAGCTTGCGCATTCAGAACAGAAGTTCTGGGTGATTTGGCCAAAGGTTTTTTGTTTAGCCAGTCTGGCGATGGCGATGCTTTTGTAGATAGAAACAAAGTCTGCTTTGACAATAGTGGTGGTGGTTTTATTGATGGTATTAAAGTAAGAAAGAAATCCTATGGTTGATAAGATAGCTAAGATGGAGATTACTACCAAAAGCTCGATAATGGTAAAGCCAGCAGTTGATTTTAGCATAGAACCCTTGACATTAATATTGTACTTGATATTCTAAACTTCTGCCTAAATATATATAATACTACCGATGTCTAATTTCAAAATCATTGCTACAGATAAAAAAGCCAGGGCAGGAGTTTTAAAAACAGCCCATGGAGAGGTCCAAACTCCGGTGTTTATGCCTGTAGGGACACAGGGGACGGTTAAAGCTTTAAGTCCAGATGATTTGGAAATCTTAGGGGCTCAAATTATTCTGGGTAATACCTATCATCTTTATCTTAGGCCGGGAAATAAATTAATCAAAAAATTAGGGGGACTTCATCAGTTCATGGGGTGGGAAGGACCAATTCTGACCGATTCAGGGGGCTTCCAGGCCTTTTCCCTGGGAGCCATGATTGAGCATGGAGTAAAGAAAATTCAAAGCGGGCGAGACGACGGGATACTGCAGCGGCAGGACCCGCCACAAGGAAAGAAGAATCGAGATGAGAGTTTGACAAGGGGGCCTTTGGTAAGTAAAATCACTGAAAATGGAGTACAATTTGTATCCCATTTAGATGGCAGCAAGCACCTTTTAACCCCGGAAAAATCTATGGAAATCCAGCTGGATTTAGGCTCAGACATCTGTTTAGTTTTAGATGAGTTGTTATCACCGCTTCATTCTGTGGAGTATGTCAGGCAGTCTTTAGAAAGGACTCACCGCTGGGAACTAAGAAGTAAAGAGTATTTTCAAAAGCATGTAGGAAAATCCTTAAATCCTCGATCCCAGCTTTTTGGGATATTACAAGGTGTTTTTGATGAGGAGATAAGGAAACATGAAGCCAGATGGGTGGTTCAGCAAGATTTTTCTGGAATTTCCATTGGAGGATCTTTTGCTTTGCCCTCCGAAGCCTTGGCGAAGGAGGGAGACCTTGTTGATTCTGGGGTTTTGGGAGTTGACTGGGCAGCTGCCAAAGCTATTGACAAAACTATGGAATGGGTAATTCCCTTGTTACCAGGGGAATTACCCAGACATGCTCTAGGAATTGGAGAGGTGAGAGACTTGTTTGCCTGCATTGAAAGGGGTTTGGATATGTTTGATTGTGTGGCCCCAATGAGAAGGGCTAGAAACGGTAGTTTATATATCAGTCCAGCTAATAGAGGGAAAGAGAGTAACAAATTTACTCTTAATATCTCCAGGTCAGAGTTTAAAGAAGATAAAAAAGCTATAGATCCAGGGTGTTCCTGCTACACCTGCCAAAACTTCTCCAGAGCTTATCTAAGACATTTATATTTAGCTAAGGAGTTGTTGTATTACAGATTAGCCACCATTCATAACGTTTTCTTTATAGTAAACCTTGTCAAATCAATCAGGGAAGCAATTATTGATAAACAATTTACCTCACTAAAAAAGAAGTGGATAATTTAGCCTCACAAGGCTGGTCCTTGCGTGCCTGAGCATTAAAACAACCTTAAGGGGACATTTAAAAGGGAGCCTAAAATGCCTACAGCTGTGCCTAAGATTAGGCTTAATAAGGAGACTCCTCCTATGGAGATAAACCATAGGGCAAAGATAATCAGCAGCCCATACTTTTCCAAAGATTGATACCGGGCTGCCAACTTGTAGGGAAGGAAAGATAGAACTACTTTTGACCCATCCAGGGGTGGAATAGGCAGTAAATTAAAAACTCCTAATATTAAATTGATAGTGACTGTAAACCTGAGTACATTTATTAAACTAATATTAGTATTTGGAGCGAAGTTAACAGCTAAATGAAATAAGAAAGCTCCTAAAACAGCTAAAGCAAAATTAGCAGCTACCCCAGCTAAAGAAACCAACAGCTCACCGCGTCTTATATCAGAAAAATTTAAAGGGTTAACCGGGACTGGTTTAGCCCAACCAATGATAAACCCCGGTCCTCCCCCCAGTAAAACCGGCAAAAACCCTAACATGGGTACCAAAACTGTCCCTATAGGATCAATATGAGGCAGGGGATTTAAAGTCAGTCTTCCGGCAAGCTCGGCAGTCCTGTCTCCAAACTTTAAAGCTGTAAAGCCGTGCATCACCTCATGTAAGATAACAGAAAAAAGCAGGATAACTATGGATAAAGATAAAAAAGCTGGGTCCATTGAGAAAATTATATATTATTTAAAGCTTAAGCAACAGCCTTTTATGCTATACTTTTTAGTAAGTATTATCTTTTATGTCTAGTATGTCTAGCTCTGCCCCAAAAGCTGCTGGTTTTACCTTAATTGAACTTTTGGTGGTAGTGGCCATTATAGCTATTTTGGCAGTGGTCTCCCTAGCTTTGTTTGGCAATGTTCAAAAAGCTGCTCGGGATGGAGTCAGAAGATCCAATATTGATACTCTGGCTAAAAATTTAGAGACCAGGTTTGATTATGGTTCTTCTTTATACCAGCAACTGGATCCCAAT